>UEXM01000717.1_pt1 | contig 32899 bp, 63 predicted proteins | sample 1796661 | NCBI WGS metagenome assembly UEXM01 (sample SAMEA4772469, study PRJEB27181) | metagenome
GTAAAGACGAGTGGCTAGAGTTCAGGATGGTCATACGCCCCGGCACAGGTTCGAGAGTCCCCGGAACCAAACCTATCGACAACATGTGCTTAGATCCATCAGAGATGTGGTCAGCAAGGTACTTTGGAGTTGAGAAGGTGTTCGTTCCCTTCAAGCTAGAGACGGCACACGAGATCAAAGTTGAGAACTATTTCAACATAAGAAGTTGGGAAGAATACTTAGACTTCCTGAATGCTTCGAGGAGATTCACCATCAAGAGACCATCTAAATCAATTCTAATGGGTGCCCGTGCTAATGCCGTGTGTGGCGACTATTTAGAGGATGATGAAAGATAAACTTAAATTCAAAAAACTCTTAAATGAGTTTCGATCACTAGAGTACGAACATGAGTACAATAGCGAGATATTAAAAGAGACGGGCGAAACTTTTGAGTCCGTTTGTAACGAGTGGTGCGAGAAAAATAATATCGACATTAACAATTTAATGAAGAAAAGAACTGCTGGCCAATCAAAAAAGGTTCCACCAAGTGACGATGGTTCGATATATGAGCCGAAAACAAAAACATCCAAACATAAAGACATATTCAGATCTATAGCCAAAAAGTTCCACCCAGACAAGATAAAAGAAGAACACAAACAAGAAGAGATGAAATCAGCATTTCAAAAAGCATCCTCGGCAATGCAAGAAGAGCAATGGGGTGAACTCTTTGATGTAATAGATAAGTATGAAATAGAGATATCCGATTACAGCGATGCGAATACATCCCTAGAAAAAGATATAGCCCGAATGCAAGACAAGCTTAAAGTGCAAAAATCCACATTTACGTGGCACTTTGGAAATTGCAATGACGATGAAAGCTGCATTGATCTTGTGATGAAAGCGTACATGAAACAAGTTTTGGGTTGGGATGAATCACAGCAACCTTAGGGTCGGAGACTTGGTCACTCACGTCTACAAGGGCGCGAACAATGAATATGCTGTCGGAATAGTTTTAGCAACTGAAACATCATTGGGATTAATAAAAGTTCTTTGGGTATCTGGGAATGAAAGTTTTCACGTTCACTACATGCTTAAATGGCTAGCATAAACTATTTATGATCAAACGAGGATCTATTATGCAAATCACAAAAGAACAGCTACAGCAAATTATCAAAGAAGAGCTCAACGCCGTACTCGATGAAAAGCGCAAAAAGAAGAAGAAGTCTAAAGGCAAAAAAGACGCTTGTTACCACAAGGTAAAGTCACGCTATGACGTCTGGCCAAGTGCGTATGCATCTGGTGCACTAGTCAAGTGTCGAAAGGTCGGAGCCAAGAACTGGGGCAACTCAAAGAAAAACGAATCTATGAACGAAGAGTTCTCAACGCATGATATGTATGATCCAAAGACTGGTAAGAAGTACATTGCTAAAGTCGAAGCAGACCACACTGCGATGGCTAAGAAGGGATATGTCCATGTTGACCCTAAGAAGATTGAGAAGATTCTTAGAGACGAAGGTGGTGCAGCCGGAATGGATCCGTTCTTGAAAGAGTTCGGAGATGATGCGAAAGAGGAAATACTGAAAGCCTTGAAGTCGATGCCTAGCGTAGCTAAGCACGAAGACGGCGACTACATTCTTGATGATAACAAAGCTGTTAATCTTCAAGAGAAGAATTGCGGATGCGGAATGGATCCGTGCAAGACTTACGGAAGACAATAGCATGAAGATCACCCGCGAACAGCTCCAGCAAATTATTAAAGAAGAACTAGAAACAGTTCTAGACGAGAAATGTCAAAAAGGCTACAAAACTCACGAGAAGAGAAAGACCAAGAAGATGTTTGGTCGAACTTATCGCAACTGTGTCAAAGCAGAAGAAGGCATGGACCCAGACCAACTAGATGAAGAAGGTCTTAAGGATTGGTTCGATGATGCCGATGGTGATGGACAAAAAGGATGGGAGCAAATTGGTGGAAAATATGATGGTAAGCCCTGCGCGAAGCAACCTGGGCAGAAGACAAAGCCCAAGTGTGCCTCTCCCGAGAAAGCAGCTAAGATGACCAAGAAAGAGAAGGAAAGCGCTGCGAGAAGAAAGAGGAAGGAAGACCCTAATCCAAACAGGAAGGGCAAAGCTAAGAATGTAAGTACAAAACCAAAAAAACGAGGAAAGAAGAAATGAAATTAACACTAACAAAACTTAAGCATTTAATCAAAGAAGAAATGATACATGAGAGCCAAAAAGCTCTTGGTATACCACATGGCGTAGACCTCAAGGACAACCCCGAAGTGTTATATAGCGCTGCTATGAGATTCTTAGGGAATAACCCAGATTTAGGCCCAAACTCTCCAAAGAGAGCTGAAGCCGAGCTTTTAATGAAAATGCTGAAGAACACTATCCAAGGTGCAGTTCAACACAGCCAAGTGGGCGAAGGAGATTGGGAAATGTTGCAATCTGGTGATATCGAGGGCTATATAGCATCAAAGGGTCACGAAACGACTCCGGAAGAAACCGACCGGATGCGAGAAGAGCAAGGCAAACTAAAAATGGTTCAACATGCACTTGGTCAAGCGATGGGCAAGGACATGGGTAGTGAAGCTAGATATCAAAGTTGGCGATCATCACAAAGAGATTTCTTCAGAGACAACCCAAACTACCAACCTGGTGATAACGACGACTATTAAGAAAGGGGTAACAAAAATGAACATTACTAATGAACAATTGCGCAACATCATTCAGGAAGAATTGGAAGCTGTTTTGTCTGAGATGGAAGAGCTTGAAGAAGAAGAGATCGACGAAGCCAAAAAGAAGAAGGCATGCAAACCTTCTAAGGGCAAGCGATTCGCAAAACGGGTGAATGGTAAGTGCCGGTCTTATGGGCAGAAAGGTCAAGCCAAAGGTGGCGGCGATCGCATTCGACCGGGAACAAAGAAAGGTGACGCTTATTGCGCTCGATCTGCGAAGATTAAGAAATGTAAGAACCCACCCTGTGCTAATGCACTATCACGAAAGAAGTGGAAGTGCCGTGGCTCAAAGAGTATGAAATAAGGAGAACAACACAATGGCTACATTAACAAAAGACGACGTATGGAAAGTTGTCCAGATGGCTCTCGGGGTGCTTGTTATCCCTCTAGCTGGTTGGGTGTGGAACATGAACGTCGAAGTTGCTGAACTGAGAAATGATCTCGGAGACGCAGAGGAGGTTATTGCTGACCTCGAAAAAAAGATATCAGGCTCGGACGACAACGCGAGACAAATCATCGGAATCGAAAAAGACATCGAGTACATGAAGAACTCCCTCAGCCGTATCGAGCAGATGGTGACGAAATGAGCGTCTTGCTATTCTTGGCGATGGTCAATTCCCCTCTACAGGAGCCAATTGATGATCTCAAGAGAGACACCAAGGCTCTAGAGCTATTCCTAGAGGACAAAGAAATCAAGCAGAAGCATTGTCCTAAGTGGAAACAACCAGCCATCGAGGTATATAAGAAGACTCTTAAGTCTCAATTACCAGAAGGGTGTAAGAAGTGAAACTAACAGAAGCAAAATTAAAACAAATGATCCTTGAAGCCCTGAAGAAGACAAACTTTCAAGACTTTGGGATCCCAACACCAGACGAAAAGCTCCAAGCTCTGCTTGGCGATGAAATGTATGGAAAGATTCAAAGCCTTGATAAAGAGCAGGCAGATGTGATGAGACAGACGTTTGACCCAAACTATCCGAGAGACCTAAAGCAAGAAACCATTCAAAGTTTTATGGAGTCTCTCGGATACGATCTAGAAATCCAAGAAGTGGAACATATAGGACGTCCAAATGACTTCTTTATGAATGAACTTTATATGCATAGTGGTAGTTCTAAAGTCTTTTCGATTGATTATCGTATTAAGACCTATGCTTCTCTTCCTAACAAGAAATTCATATATTTTAATTATTTATATACGAACAACCTAGGTAAAACGACTAGAAAAAACGGTGCCTTTGAACTTCCCGATAGGTTTGATTTAAGCATGGGAGATTATTATTATCCAAACGAAGAAGATATAGAGACAATGTCTTCTCTTATTATTGGTAGAATAAAGAACGACCTCAAAAAATTCATTGGTATTAAATGACTCACACAGATTTAATATTCAAAGCGATATACTGGAAGGCGATGTTCTTTGGGGTAATGATTCCAACCATCGCCTTCTGCTGTTTCTACTATCTGTCTTATCGACAACAACAAATATTTCTAGAAAAGTTAGCAAAAATACTTGACAAGTAATCCTCAATAGGTTATATTATATATAATCGGAGGACAACATGAGCAAAAAACTATATGTAGTTGCGGGAAGTCGAAACTTAAGATCAGCGCAATCTCATGGAGGAATATTTTTTAATCTAGGGGAGACTAGAAGAAGTGTCAGAGATAGACTTTCTGATCACGATTATTCTAGGAAAGCAGCTGGAGGCGCATGGGAAGTGCTTGGCGTATGGAATATTCCCGAACATATATCAGACAAAGACATACACAATATAATGCTGAAAAGCCCCATCTTATCAAAGGCCACTGTAAAAAGTAATACGGAAGAATTTTTTGCGAAAACATTATCCAAAGAAGATTTAATAAAAGAAGTAAAAAGTTACATAGATACTGTTTGCGATTCTAGTTCTTACGATCATAAACTTGAGTCCATAAAAATCAGACTAAGATCGCTCAGACCCCCTAAAAGACATATGAAGAAAAAAGTTTGGGACGAATTTTCTGAGAAATATAAAAAAGTAAAGAAAGAGCTTGAGGATTATAAATTATCAGAACTTAGCTTTTCTGAATTAGAGTTGTTAGAGGAGAGTTTGCTGGAAGAAATAAGACAAATAAAAATACCCAGCGAAGATGACTTGGAAAAAGCAACTCTTTCCACACTCTTGTCCTATGGATACTTTGAGTCTTTGAGGGAATCGAAAGAAAAGAAACTTAAAGAAACTATAAACGAAATTGAAAAAAGAATATTAAAAGAAAATACTTGACAAGTAATTCTTAATAGGTTATATTATAAGTATAACAATCATGGAGGACAACATGACCAACAACTACAATCTAGGCTATGCCTGTATCAACACTGAACTTTCATCACTCAAGGTGAAGGTATCAACTAATCGCACAATGCGTAAGAAGACATTCCAAGAGAAAGGTCTCGACTATGTGTCGGAGATCATTCTACAGAATGTAACTGACCTGCTAACCATTCTCAAGTGGAATGCGAAGCACGACATTCACTTCTTCAGAATGTCTTCGGAAATCTTTCCATGGGCTTCCGAATACGACCTCGAAGACCTCAAGGACTTTGATGCAATCGAAGAAGCCTTGTACCAAGCCGGACTCTATGCGAACGAACACGACATCCGTCTAACGTGCCATCCCGGCCCATTCAACAAACTATGTTCTCCCAACGAGCAGGTTGTCCAGAACACCATCAACGACCTTGAAGTCAACGGTAAGATGATGGATCTTCTTTGTCAACCTCGCTCACCTTGGGCGAAAATCAATATCCATGTAGGAGGAGCTTACAATGATAAACCTATGGCCCTTGCTAATTTTTGCAAGAACTTTCAAAGACTATCAGACGCAGTCAAAACGCGACTGACGGTCGAGAACGACGACAAGGAGTCTTTGTACTCCACACAAGAACTATATGATGGTGTGTTCAAGGTCATCGGCATACCAATTGTCCACGACTATCACCATCACCATCTGTGCACTGGTGGACTAACACAGCAGCAAGCAGTCGAACTAGCCCTCAAAACATGGGGTGACGTTGTCCCTGTCGTCCACTACAGCCAGTCACGAGCCATCGAGCATGATAACCCTAAGATCCGTCCACAAGCGCACAGCGACTCTTATTGGACGCCTATCGACACATTCGGTCACCGCATGGACATCATGCTCGAGTGTAAGCACAAAGAAATTGGTCTATTCAAGATGCGTGAGCTAATGGCTGGCTCATCTTGCATGGCTGCGAAATAATGGAGGATAGATGAAAGTAAAAACAATTAAAGAAGCAACTCAAGACCTTAGGAAATTATCAACTGGAGGAACTTGTGCCTTTTATATGACTTGGACGCTTTTGAGGCTAGAGAAAGGTGATCCGGATTATTATCCAACTCCTCAAGAATTTATAGATTTACTAGGATACAAAAGCACTTCGGGATTTAAATGTTGGATCGAAAATCTTAAAATGAAGGACTTGATACCGCAAGATTATGAATATATCTCAATGTCTACTTTCTTTGATTCTGATGGTAATATGATTAAAGTTGGAGATTCTGGGATATATTGTATAAAAGCGTCAAATGGAGTGTACATTGGGCTGTCTTCCGATTTGAATGGTAGACTCAGAAGTCACGATAGGCAGATAAAAAAAGGCAAACACAGATACATTGGAAAAGAGGAAAACCCTCAATACATTATTTTAGAGAGAGTCGAAGACAATAGTCTGCTCCAAGATAGAGAGAGATATTGGGCTAAACGAGCAATCTTTAAGGGCGTCAATGTGTTTAATGAAGAAAACTTTACTTAAGAATGGAGAAACTATGAACTGGTTAAAGAAATTGCTCGGCATTAAGTCGAAAGAAGAAAAGCAACAACAAAAGATAAGAGATCTCTTGCAAAAGTCATTCGAGGCTCAAAGAGCGGGAGACATGGAGATGGCGGGAGTTTATCAAAAACAAGCCGATGAGATCTCGGAGAGTTTCTGCAACTCAACGATACCTCCGCTTAAGGAGGAAGAGTGAAGTTATTTTATGGAATTGGATTGTTCGTTATCGGACAGGTCATGGCTTGGTTTCAATCGAACTCAGGTATCATAGCAGAAGAGAATGCGACCAAAGCAATGTTGCTTGCCGCATGCTTCGCACCGATAACAACGCTTGCCTTTGCCTATGGAACTAAACTGATGTATGCAGAGATGGACTCTTTGTGGTCTATTAGGTTCATCACATTTGGTATTGGCTATTTAATATTTATACCATTGACTTGGTATTTTCTTGGAGAAGAAATGTTTACGACAAAGAACGGTATCTCGCTGCTTCTTTGTCTAATGCTATTATTGACCCAAGCGTTTATGAATTAGGAGAAGACTATGAACGATTATTGTGAAGCATGCGATTGCGATCCATGCGACTGTGATGGAATGGACACTCTAGATCTAAAATTAGTATCTAAGACTTATGTCTACATAAAGCATAACGGTATATATTATGTACCTCGGGCGCCTTCCATATGCGAAGCGAGAGAAAGAGAAGAGATATTCGTTGAAGAGTTCGGAGAAGAACCCTTCATTGTCGGACCTTTTGAGTGGGAGATCCTCTCAACAAAGTGCGAATGGTTAACCCTTAAAGTGGAAGATGTTTGAGGTCGGAGACCTAGTCAGGTGCAAACCAAGCGGTATCCAAAGAGATCGCGACAACCCCTTGAAAAGATTTGGTATCGTAGTCTCCATAGAACAAGACTCGGTAACGTCCATATGGGGCTTGAGTCAAAATATGATAATAGTGAGGTGGATGCCGTGGAATCAGGAACAAAAATTAACAGAAGTTTGTCTCGAGCACATGACGAAAACCTCATAGGGGAACTTGTCTCGTGTGAATGGCTAGAAGGTAGTGTATGTATAGTACTCGAAAGAGAGATCAGAAGACTCTCAATGCTAACATCTTATTGCATATACTTCGTACATGACTTTTCAACAGGCGAGAGATATTGGGTTGATGAAGAGGATTTGAAAAAAGTTTAACTTTTTACTTGACAAGTCTCCTTCATCATGTTACATTATATACAACACGGAGGACTTATGAACTTAAGAAAAGAACAATTTGTAAACTTGCACGGACACTCGTGCTTTAGCTTATTTGATGGCTTTGGGTTTCCCCAAGAGCACATGGATTTTGCCTATGAGAATGGATCTCGAGCACTTGCGCTCACAGATCACGGCTCAATGAATGGCTTATCCTATCAACTGCTTCGAGCAAAGGAGATGAAGGCTGAAGGTAAAGACTTCAAGCCCATCTTCGGCGTCGAGGCTTATTATATCGACTCTCTTGAAGAGTGGCAAACTCTTCGCAATGAAATCGCGGAAGACAAGAAGCGAGCCAAAGAGATCGACAAGTCTGATTCAGCCATGGTTGTTGAAGACGAACAGCGTAACGACAAGAGAGCACTGGCTCGCAAGCGTCACATCGTACTACTAGCACAGAACCAGAAGGGTCTTGAGAACATCTATGAGATGGTATCCAAGTCCTATTCAGGAGACTACTTCTATCGCAAACCACGCATCGACTGGGAGCTTCTAAAGAAGCATCAGGAAGGCGTCATTGTAGCTACAGCATGCCTTGGAGGCATTGCCGCTGGTTCTATGTGGAAACACCAAGAGGACGGCGAGGAAGCGATTGTCGAGGACATGATAGGTAATCTCACAAAGTTTCGAGATACCTTTGGAGACAGATTCTATGCTGAACTACAGTGGAACAACATCCCAGAACAACATCTATTGAATCGTTGCCTAATTAAAGTAGCACAGCAACTTGATATAAGACTTATCTCAACTTGTGACTCTCACTATCCAACACCAGATGCGTGGAAAGATAGAGAAGTGTACAAACGACTTGGTTGGCTAGGAAAGATGCCCGCTTGGATGGACGATAACATCCCAGAGTCAGTAGAGGAGATCGGCTATGAACTTTATCCAAAGAACGCACAAGAAATGTATGAGTCATATCGTCGATATTCAGATGATCTCAATCTTACTTACGACGATGATCTGGTTGCTGAGTCAATCACCAACACAGCGCACATCGCTTTCGAGCAAATTGAAGATTTTCTTCCTGACACTAGCGTTCAGTTGCCTTCTTTTATCGTCCCGAACGGCGTCAATGCTGATGACCACCTCAAAGAGATTGCTGAAGCGGCTCTCCGCCTATATCTCCGAGGCACAGACAAGACTACAAAACGACACTATCGCAAAAGATTAGAGGAGGAACTCGATGTTATCGCGTCTCAAAAGTTTAGTGAATATTTCTTGGCGACCCAAGCAATTACTGATTTCTCATGGGCTTATACTTTTGTTGGTCCTGCTCGTGGCTCTGCAGCAGGTTCGCTCTTGGCTTTCCTTCTAAAGATTACACAGATCGATCCAATGAAATGGGGACTTCCTTTCGAACGTTTCCTTACTCGAGGCTCTGATGGCTTCCCGGATATCGATATTGACTTTGGAGACAACTCTCTCATCAAAGACAAGATGGTCGAGGAATGGGGCGAAGACTCTGTTGCGTTCATCTCGAACTACAACACTCTTCAATTATCCTCACTTATCAAAGATATCTCTAAGCGTGAAGGTATCGACTTCACTGAGGTCAACAAGGTAACGAAGTCAATGCTTGCCGAAGCAACACCAAAGGCAAAGAAGATACATGGTATCAAGGCCGGGGTGTATACTCCAACGTTCCAAGAGGTTTGTGACTTCTCCGAGAGTCTACAGCAGTTCTTCCGCAACTACCCTGATGTGAAAGAGCAAGTCTTCGGTCTAATCGGACAGCCTCGATCTATCGGTCGTCACGCTGCTGGTGCAATCATCGGAGACTATCTTCCAAGCAAGATGCCGTTAATTACTTCCAAAGGTATCCGACAGACACCATGGGCAGAGGGACAGAACGTTCGTCACCTCGAACCACTTGGCTTCATTAAGTTTGATATCCTTGGTCTCGAAACTCTCAAGACCTTTGAGGATGCAATTCTACGTATCCTTAAGAAGGAAGGTGTTCGAGAACCTACGTTTGAACAGTGCAAAGAGTGGTACATGGACAATCTCCATCCGTCAGTCTTGAACTTAAAGGACGAGAGAGTCTATGAAGAAGTCTTCCACAAAGGTAACTATGCTGGTATCTTCCAGTTCATGAACAACGGTATGCAGAGGCTTGGTACAAGCGCTAAGGTCTCCTCAATTGAAGAGATCGCAACTGTATCCGCAATCTTCCGCCCCGGTCCTTTATCCGCAAACGTTGACAAGATGTATGTGAAAGCAAAGGAAGGCATCGAAGAACCTCAGTACGATCACCCTCTAATCGAGGACATCCTAGGAAAAACCTATGGTTTGATTGTCTTCCAAGAAGACATCATGAATTTGGTGAACCAACTTGGAGATAAGATTTCCATGTCCGATGCGAACGTATTGCGTAAGTTGTTGACGAAGAAAGGTTTGTCTGGAACTAAGATGAAGAAGAAGAAGGATCTTTACGAACGCTTCGTAAGAGGTTGTGAGAAGAAAGGTATGTCCTTTGCTGATGCGAAGGTGCTATGGGGCAAGATGGAATACTTCTCTGGCTATGGCTTCTCGAAGAACCACGCTATCCCGTACAGTATCATCTCTTATCAGTGTGCATGGTTGCAGACTTACTATCAAGATGAATGGATCTCTTCATTCCTCGACCATGAACCGGACAAGCGCAAGGAAGCGGCTATCAACATCGCTCGTTCGTTTGGCTATGAAGTTGCCGCGTTGGACATCAACACATCAGGGACAGCATGGGAAGTGCGAGATGGAAAACTAGTTCCTCCTCTCACAACCATCAAAGGTCTTGGTGAAGCAGCAATTGTAGAAGTCATTCATAAGCGCCCATTTTCGAACGTAGAGGACCTTTTATTCGACAAAGGTGTCGTGGCTAGGAAAGTTAATAAAAAGTCCTTAGACGCCATGTGTCGAGCCGGAGCAATGGAATCCTTGATGGACGACAGGTTCTTTGGAAGCAAGCACTTCTGGTCAGCAGTCGTCGTCGATAAACCAAAGAATAAGAAGAAACTTGGAGAGAATATCGAGAAGTACAAAGACGAAGGAGACTTCAGCAAAGGTGAACAAATCAACCACTTGCAAGCGCTTACTGGAATCTATCCAATCAACATGGTTGTACCGGTCAAAGCATACAAGTTCTTTGAGATGCACGGCATCACACCGTTATCGGAGTATGATCGAGACCTTGGTAAAGGTTGGTGTATTCCAACCGAGGTTACAACTCGTAAGACCAAAGGTGGAAAGCCATACTATCAAGTTACAGTTATAGACTCTAGCATGAAGACCCAACGTATCAACTGTTGGGGAGTGAACCCAAAGGCTGATTTCATCTACACTCACCGACTCTATGTTCTAGAGTGGCCAACATTCAATGCGACTTGGGGCTTCTCAACCAAAGGTGGACTATCAAGAAACTGGAAACTACTGGGGTAAACATGCCGAACAGAATAGATTTAACAATTTTCTGGACTCCGGAGTGCGATACCATGTCTTATTATACAATGTATAGATCTGAGATTGAAGAGATGGCGATGAATTATGAGTGGGGCAATCAAGCCCTGCTCTTCACTTTCGTAAAACCAGAGAGTATAAGGCAATGGATCTGGGATCAATTTTGTCGAGAACCAGAAGAGATAGTGATAGACACAATTAAATATTGACAAACCGTACTAGATGTGCTATAATGTAATAGTGGAGGAACTATGAATAAAATAGAATTAGGAGACTCGCGAGAACTCCTCAAACAAGTCGCGACCAAATCTGTGCAGTCAATTTACTTTGACCCACCGTTTAACTCAAACAGAAAGTACAGACTCACATCAGACGATGACTCAATTGGCTTTGACGATATCTTCAAGTCAGACGACGAGTATGTCTCACTGGTTGAACCAATGGTGAAAGAGTGTGCACGTATCCTCAAGAAAGATGGATCGTTCTTCTTTCATATCTCAGCCGATCAAATGCTTATCCCAAGCATGATCTGCTCAAAATTTTTTCGGAGGGTTCAACCAATCTTTTGGAAACGCTCGAGATCAAAGAACAACGTCAAGACCAAACTTGGTGCATGCACCGACGTTATCTTCTGGTGCTCTCACGTAGAGAAGCCGAAGTTTAACATGGTGTATCAACCGCTCGACTCTTACTATGCGGAGAACTCATATAAAAATAAAGATGATCGAGGGAACTACGCTCTTGGTCACGTATGCTACACAAAGACCCAAGCACCAGACAAGTCCAAGTCGGATCGATACTACAGTATCGTTCACCAAGGCAAGACATACTCTCCAACATATGGATGGAGAATGTCCTTAGATGATCTAGAGGCTCTTATCAAAGATGACCGGATTCACTTCCCAAAGAATAAGAAAAATGCGAATCCATACAAGAAGATCTATGCTCATGAGTCAAAGGGTAAGCCGTCAACAGATTACTGGGATGACCTTCACTCAATTGCTATGGGCTCAGAGGAGCGAGTATATCCAACACAAAAGCCTGTGGCTTTGATGAAGCGTATCATTGAGATGTCGACAGACGTTGGAGACACAATCCTTGACCCAGTAGCAGGAGCAGGAACAACAGGTGTTGCAGCATCGTTATTGGATAGACACTACATCATGTTCGATATCAGCGAGGATGCAATAGAAACTTGCAAAAGAAGAATAAAAAATGAAGGAAAAAACTTGACAACAGTTTGAGATCATGTTATATTATTAACATAATACAAACCCGGAGGATATAATGGGATACAGTACAGATGGTTCATCACACAAAGATGGAATTAAGAACGAACAAAATTTAATCGAAACTCTTCAACAACAGGCTCGACAACTTTACCCACAGTTAAGCGAAGACTTTGAAGTCGTTAAGCGTGGTGGTACAAAGTACAAACAAGATATGGAGATTGTTGATGGTGACGACACCATACTAATCTCAGCAAAGAAGAAGACAGAGATAGGCAGCGGATCCTTTGACTGGACCAATTCTTCTGCTGCGACAAAGACAATCCCTTGTCTCAAAGTATTTTCGGCCGCAGTCAAAGAAGCAGGAAAGAATCATGACCTCAAAGGCTCTGCTAAGTTAGCGGTTCTGACTGCTTCTCACAAAGCCTTAGGTGAACTAACATCAGACAACGTAAGGGACATCTTGCAAGAGCACATCTCAAAGAAGAACAAAGGTATGAAGATTATTATATCTGAAACAACCACGGGTTCAAACTGGGAGTATGACTTTGAAGAGTCACCACTAAATGTCTCGATCTTGAATCACACACCACGAGTACAACTCGGTGATGGAATTGATTCAGCCAAGATTATGTTCGAGGACGATGAAGGCAATACGCTTGACCACGGTCTCCGTATTCGTGTTGTAACGAACAATGGTATCGGAGCACTCATTGGTACGTCAAAAGCCAATAAGTACTCTCAGGGGGTCGTGAAGATCCAGCAAGACAACATTCCGGGACTAATCTCTGGTCTCGGAGATAAAATTCGTAAGTTTTAATTTGACAAACCAACACAAATGTGTTACAATATTAATATATTCACAACAATGGAGGAATTATGAGTGGATTTGAATTCGTATCAGGTTTCGGCGGAGCTGAGACCATAGCAATAGTAGAGAAGGCGGATGACGCCAAGACAACAGAAGAGCACATGGCCGAGTACTTGGATAGTATGAAAGCGCTTGAGGAAGCCATGGAACCATACAAGGATCAAAAGCGAGATCTGAAAGCAAACTACGTGGAGAACGGCTGGCTTACAAAGCAAGAGATATCCCTCGCAGTTAAAGCATATCGACTTGCGAAAGACGACACAGACATGTCGGCATTGATTGATATGGTTGAAGCATTGAAGACAAAGGGGGTCTAATGACTTCTGAAAGTTTAATGAACGCCGCCTTCCTTCACTTTAAAGCAGTGAAGGCTAGGGCGGAAGCTAACCTTGAAGTGTACCTGAAGGGCTACGCAGGAGTCGGAGAACATCCGGATATAGTCAGTGAAGTAATTGAATTGACTAAACAAATTGTAGAAGCCGATGAGGCGATAAAATTTTTGGAGCAGAAATTATGAGATTTATATCAATAGATACAAGAAGCGATGGCCGCATGGCCATCAACGCCGATGCTATAACAACTATCCGTGAGGGATCAGGCATCATATACATTTATGTTGGAGCGGACAAAGCGATAGCGACAAAGTTCACTAACATTCAAAATGCAGTTGATTACATTCAACGTGCCCAATCGATATCTCTTTCTGAATCTTAGAGAATAAACCTTCTGATTCAGACTATTTAATTTGATTAAATGGAGAACCAATAAATGACACCAGAAAAACTTAAACAACTTATCATTGAGACCATGGACGAGGTTTACAAAATGTCCGACAGGAACAAGTATGACCTCAAGAAGAAAGGATACACAGATCGTGATGACGCTTGGCTTCGAAGACAGATGGGTCTCCAGTACGACAAAGAAGTCCAAAGAGACATTACAAATCTTCGCCAATATAACCAAACGAACAACTCAAGCCCTCAAGGGAAAGAGATGATCGAAGCGTTTCAAAATGCATCAGGTGTTACTATCGCCCATGGACTAGGCTACATTAGCTATGCAGAGTCCGATCTCGGTGGTAAAGGCGATGAGAACAGAAAGAGTTTAAAGAGATGGATTGATAGTTACGGTAACCTGAACAAGAACCAACTATCAACAGTCGCTTGGACTGGTAACCCTCAGGATATCCCTAATGGATTCGCTTCATACGGAAATCACGAGGCTATCACTGGCGGTACTGGGTTCTTGCTCAAAGGATACCCAGTATTGGTCTCTCACAGTTCAGTATCATCGCAAACCTTAAGTTCTTTACCGAAAGAGTTGGTAGATCACCAGAGAGAGTCTGGTATTGCGAAGCGTGGTTCATTCGAACAACCCATATATTCTTTAGATCAAATGAAATATTCTAATTTCAGACCCGGTTGGGCTGCAGAAGTTATACTCGACAATTGGAGCATCATCGGATGCTTCATAACCGAGGAGCTTCTCAACAAGTCTAGAGAGAACGGAACAATCGCATCTCTGATTGATGATGTAGATGCAACAGGATTGCCTTGCCACATATTTTCCAAAAGTGGATACATAGGCAAATTATAAAAAAACATTAGGAGTTTAAAATGGAAATGGTAAATGAAAACAACGACACTCGACTGACCAACAGAGACCTTGCTCTTGCAGCATACTCTTTGGCTGAGATGCACAATCTCTATCTTCGAGCGTTGGAAACCGGTGAATACGGTGAAGATATGACGAAAGAGCAAATGGAAGAGACCATCGATCGTATTCGATTGGCTCACACCAAATTTGATGCTCTTCTGAAGTTGACCGCAGAAGCAGGCGAACAACAAGACGAAGAAGACGGAGAGTAAATGAAGGCTGAACTTCAAGACAAACTATATTCTGCTTATCCAAGCATCTTTGTACAAAAGGATCTAGACATGACCCAGACAGCAATGTGTTGGGGCATATCGTGTGGAGACGGCTGGTATGATTTGATCGACGAGTTGTGTGGAAACATACAAAACCGTGTGGATAACTTCAACAGAAACAAACCTGAAGAAGACCACATGGTTTGCCAAGCCACACAAGTTAAAGAGAAGTTCGGAGGGTTACGCTTCTATACATATGGCGGAGACGAATACATTGATGGAATGATTAGTTTCGCAGAGTCCATGTCTTACCACGTATGTACAGAGTGCGGACAACGCTCAGAGAAGAACGAAAGCAACAGAGGCTGGATATACACTTTGTGTTCCAGTTGCAAGGAGAATAAGTGAAAGTAAACATAAAAAAGTTACACCCAGATGCAGTCATACCCAAGTATGCTAAGCATGGCGATGCAGGTCTAGACCTCACCGCTATAGAGATCGAGGCTGATGAACATGTCCTAACCTACAAGACAGGGCTTGCAGTTGAGATCCCATGGTGGCACGTCGGACTGTTGTTCCCAAGATCATCAGTCTATAAAACAGGTCAATCTCTAACGAACTGCGTTGGAGTGATTGATTCAGGATATAGAGGAGAGATCATGTTTAAATACACGGTATCTCCCTATGCGAAAGAATACGAAGTCGGAGATCGAGTAGGGCAATTAGTAATAATGCCTTACCCAATGATCGAATTCGAAGAAACAGAAGAGCTAACACCCACAGAAAGGGGTGACGGCAGATATGGTAGTACAGGAAAATAATCATGCCCCTAAAGAAAGACGGAAACGCCAAACGCGTACACTTTTATGCAGACAAGGACGCCCACATTAGATTTAGAACTTCCCTAGAGAAGCACAACATGACGATGTCCGAGTTCCTCAGAGCGTGCTGCGAAGCGGTTTCAGAAGACGATAGAGACATGATTACATTCTTGGATTCCTACAAAGAAAAGAGCGAAAAGCATTCCAAAACTAAAACCAAAATTCTTCAAAAAGATTTGAAGAAAAGCGACAACCTTTTGGAAGATCTGGGTATTGGCGAAGACGATATTGAAAGTCTGTTTGACTTCATCGCAGACCAACACCCAGAAATCTAAGGCCTCTTTTGCCTTTTCTGAGGATGGAACCTATTTAATGATACAAAATCTAGATTTTTTTAAGGAGATTAAGCTATGGCTAAGAAAACTTTAAACGAGGCAACAATTCGACGATTCCAAAAGTTGGCGAAGGTTGCTCCAATTAATGAAATGTATCACAAACGTGATGAAATGGAAGAAGAATACATGAATGAAGAGGAAGAAGCAGAAGAGGGCGGAGAAGATCTTGCTCCTGCTGCTGACGCTGACGCTGGAATGGATGATATGGACATGGAAGCTGATGCTGAAATGGACGGTGACCTTGAATTGACCGATGAAGAAGCGGAAGCTATCATCGCTTTAGGCGCTAAGCTTGAAGCTGCTATGGGCATGGACGACGAAATGGGCGACATGGACATGGGCGGAGAAGAAGAAATGGGTGATATGGGAATGGATGCTGAAAAAGAGATGGGCGAAGACGATCTCATGGAAGCGCTCAAAGGCGTATCATATGTTCCTTCACAAAAGGAAATTGTAAACGAAGTTGCTCAACGTGTCGCACGACGCTTGAAGGCTGCTAAGTTGCATGAAGCAAAATTGAACCGAGCGTTAGGTAAAAAACGTTAATTTTACTTGACAAACATATCATTTCATGTTATAATTAAAGAGAGGCTAACCCCTCTCTTTTTTTAATGGAGGTTATATGATAATTTTCGCATCTTTTTTTATAGGCTGCACTCTGACTTATCTCGTAACAGTACTCTCTTCTGGACTAGTTGCTTCAACAGTGCTGGAGAAATCCAATCTCACATATGCTTTACTCTTAATGAGCGCTTACGAAGTAAGCCTACAACAACTCGAGAAAGCAATTGTGGCTGGTAAGATTCCGGATAACCAAGCAGCGGTTTTGAGAAGAACCAACAATGACGAGTTTGAGAAGTTCGCCAATAAAAAGATAGAAGAGGTGTTGAAACTCATTCCAACATCTCACTTAAACATCATACGATATAAAAACTTTAACGAGATGAAAGTCTACGTTACTAAACAATACAGGAGCAAATATGCACAATCTAAGTAAAAAAGGCAAGAAGACCAAAAAGAAGTCAAAAGAAGAAGTTGTCGAAGAAGAGTCATCAGAAGAGACAACGGAAGAAGTTTCGGAAGAAGATGAGGCACCTGCTCAACAATTATCCTTAATGGACCTATTGGGCGGTGGACAAGGAGCAGACACTCCTGAAGCACGTTCCATCATGTTTGTCGGCGAGGTAACAGAGGAGAGAGCAGCAGATCTAATCTCAGCACTTCTCGTACTCTCTCAGACCAAAGCACCAGACGCAGAACGAGCGGAACCAATCAAGTTGTACATTTCAACATATGGCGGATCAGCAGACGAGATGTTCGGCATCTATGACGTTGTAAATTTCTGTAAGAAGTTTTGCGATATTGAGACAATCGGTCTCGGAAAGGTCATGTCGGCCGGAACCTTGATGTTAGCATCGGGAACAAAAGGCAAGCGTAAACTTGGCAAGCATTGTCGAGTTATGATCCATGCGGTTAACGGAGGTCAAGTTGGAGATATTCACAATCTTCAGAACGAACTCGAACAAACCGTAAGCCTTCAAGATTCTTACATTCAGGCTCTGTCTCACGAAACTAATATGACGAAAAGACAGATTCAGACACTAATTAATCGTAAAGTAAACGTCTATTTGACTGCTGAAGAAGCAATTGAAAAAGGCTTAGCTGACGAAATTTTGGAGTAGACATGGATAAGTATTTCTATAATGAAGCATCATCCGCTAAACTAGGGTGGGAACCATCTTGGTTTGGATGTGATAGATTCAATGACGACCTCATTGAAGCCATTGAGAAATACCAAAAGTCAAAGGGCCTCACATCCGATGGGTTGTGCGGTCCGGGTACTTATCGGAGAGTATACACAGATCGACAAGAATCAATTGAAGACTTCAGACCAAACACGAAGAACAACAAAGAGTCTTTCATCATCTACAACTCCGACTATTTCGAAATTAAATGGCCAAAGGTCAAACTATGGTTCGAAGGTGACGGCTTCCGTATGCGCAAGGGATTCAAGCGCATGACCGAGAAGCGAGACCCTTCGTTTTTTGTTTGTCATTGGGACGTATGTCTTTCTTCCAAGTCGTGCTACAAAGTTCTCGAGAACCGAGGACTAAGCGTTCACTTCTTGATTGACAACGATGGTACAATTTACCAAACAATGGACATCAATGACGTTGCATACCACGCAGGGTCGAGAACATGGAACAACAAATCGATTGGAGTCGAAATCTCCAATGCTTACTACCCAAAGCATCAAGACTGGTACAAGCGAAACGTTGGAGAAGAACGACCGCTAATTACAGACGCAGTTGTCCATGGAAAGAAGTTAGATCCATTCACAGGATTCTATCCTCAGCAACTTGATGCACTTAAGGCTTTAATGAGAGCCGTAAATAAAGCCACGGGAATACCCCTTCAAGCGCCTTTAGACCGCTCAAAGGGTACAAACACTACCGTGAGCAAAAAAGCCGCTAGCGGGCGATTTGAAGGCTTTGTGAGCCATTACCATCTTACAAACCGAAAGATCGATTGCGCGGGATTAGATTTAAAGAAACTATTGAGGGATGTGTAAATGAGCAATAAAATTACAGGAAAAGATTTGGGAAAGATGATCAAGGAAGCCTTGTTGAATGAGGTGTCGCAAGTTGATTTACAAAAATTTATTCAAGGTAGACTTGGATCAGCGGAACTTTCAAAAGGACAAGAGGGCGGTTTACCTAGCGTTGGCTTAGGTGACCTATTTTCTGACGAGGTTGGACTTGCTCATGCCGACGGGCAACCTCCCAACACCCTAACGGTTTCAGATATTGATTATTACATCCAAAACCCGGACAAGATAGGCACAAAGATACAAAGTCAATTAATAGCCTTGACCAAGTGGAAAGAACCTAGATTGTACGCAGTTGCGCAAGCCCTCAAGGATGCAGCAGCGGACAAGAAAGACGCTCACGCTGCTTCCTTAGAAGCCCTAGCAGCAGCGGAAAGGGCGGTTCCAGAGAAGCCAAAAGTGGTCTCAGAACCAACAAAGCCATCACCACCAAAAAAGGTTCGAAAAAACGCAAAAAATAAAGAACAAAGACAAAAACAGTATGATAGGGATCTTAAGGTATATCAAGGGAAACTAAGGACTTATGAGGCAAATTTAGCCAAGCGTGAAGCCTACTTAGCAAAGGCCAGAGTGTACAATGCAAAAAAATCAGCCGCTACCCAACTACGAGCACAGACTAAGACCAAAAAAACTTCACTCGATAGAGCCCAAGGAAATCTAGACACCGCCAAAGAAAGATTAAAAACCTTTCAGAGTAACAAACCTGAACTTAATCAGATCGCCACCAAAGCCCAACAGGCATTGGATACTTTGGAAACAGAGATTGAAAAAGCAGCTAAGAAAAATCAATCACTATCCTCCCCTGCTATTAAAACTGCAAAAGGAGATTTTGGATTATTCGATCAAGACCAACAAGATGTTGTTACGAGATTACTAAGTGGCAAGACAACAATCAAAGATAGGATTTCTGAAGTCTCTAGAATATCAAAAGATTTCTACGATGCTGTTGTGGACAAGAGTAAGCTTGAGGCCAAAAAGCCCTCGCAATTGCTTTCTGAGATAATGTTGATTGACCTATGCAACTCAATGACGAAAGAATTCGACTCAGGCTCTGGTGCTTATTTGTTCGAGCATTTTCTTGCGATGATTGTAGGAGGTGTCGTCGCCGGAAAAACCAAAACATCATATGGTAAGATGGGAGTTGCTGACTTTAAGATGGGGAACGAATTTGGATCAGCTAAATTTTATCAAAATCCCAAACAGGCTACGCAGGCTGTTAACGGGTACAAAGACTTGTATAGAAAAAATAATAACAATCCAGTAACAGTTACTTATGTTATAGGAGGAAAAAAGCAAGATGTGGAACAAATGGGAGATCCATTGCGAGGGGTCTCAGATCCAGCCAGAATTATTGGTATTGAAGTTTACACTCCAAAAGTTGTTTATGATGGAGCTAACTTTATGATAAACGGTGTCAATGCGACACCCGAAGATGGAGGTTCCGACATCTCTTTTGGATCAGATGATAAATTAGGTAAATCAGCAGGCATGATTTATCTAACCACAACGAGAACCTCAACCTTCAAGGAAATGCTCGATAGTGGAATAAAGCAGCAAGAAGATGAAGTACAAAATTTATTCGAGCAATTTAAGATATACTTCAAAGAGCTAGAATCAGCTTCATCCACTGCTAAATCTTATATCACCACTGGTGATCCCGCCACCGGAAACAAAACTTATGAATCATTAGCGAAAGCAGAGACAAGTTTTTCAGGGATAGTTTCGGGACTTGAATATGGAGGCGCACCAGCGACCAACATCGAAACAGGAAAGACCTCGATCGTACAGGAAGAACAAAAAGTCACTTCCGACTTCCTCAAGAAAATAATCAAAGAAACTTTGAAGAAATGACTTGACAAACCCTCCATTGGGTGTTATAATATATATACAACCATATGGAGGCTTAATGCAAAAACATTATAAACAAGGCTCCCCTCTCAATCAAGAGATTGTGAAGGGAGTCAATATTTTAGCGGACAATGTCGCGGCAACACTCGGACCTCGAGGACGAACCGTCGCATTGTTCCACAAAGAACAAGGAGTCCCCGTTCTCACAAAAGACGGTGTGACCATTGCTGACTTTATCGAACTTGAAGATCCGTTCCAAAACCTCGGAGCGCAAGTTATTAAACAAGCGGCAAAACAAACCGTGGAAACTGCCGGCGACGGTACAACCACATCCACAGTCCTCGCAAGAGCAATCTTGACCGAAGGACAACGCTATCTAACCTCGGGTGTCTCACCTGTCGAACTTCAGCGAGGAATCAACAAAGCAGTCGATGCCCTAGTTACTGAACTAGATGACTTGTCAAAGCCAATCGAAACGGTTGACGACATCAAGCACATCGCAACGATCTCTGCGAACAATGATTCCACCATCGGAACGCTTATTTCAACAGCCGTTGATAAAGCGGGCAAGGATGGCTCTGTAATCGTCGAAGAGGCTCGGAGTATGCAAACCACTCTTGACCTTATAGAAGGCTTTAGAATGGATTCTGGCTACCTTTCTAGTCAATTTATAAACAATGAACGAAACGGGACGGTAGACTATGATAACCCAATTATTCTTATTACAGATGAAAAGCTGGAAACAGTCGAGCAGATTATGCCAACGCTTACAATCGCGTCTCGAGATGCACGACCCTTGCTCATCGTCGCTCCAGACGTTGAAGGTCAGGCTCTGGCTGCTCTCATTGCGAATGCGGTACGGGGAACGATGAAGGTCGCTGCGATACGTGCTCCAAAGTATGGAGAAGAACGTCGTAACATTCTTAAAGACCTCGCTGCATCAGTCGGTGCAACATTTATTTCTCGAGAACAAGGCCAGTCCTTGAGAGAAGTAACTTTAAATGACTTCGGTCAAGCAAAGTCCATCAACATCACAAAGGGATGGACAACCGTCGTTGGAGGTAAAGGTGATTGGGAAGCGATTGATACGAGGATTGCTGCGGTCAAGAATGAGATCGAGCAAACAGAAAATCTCCAAGAGTGTGAAAGGCTACAAGAAAGAATTACTCGTCTTGCGTCTGGAGTCGCTGTCGTTAGAGTTGGTGCTGCAACTGAAGTTGAGATGATTGAGAAGAAGCATCGCATTGATGACGCTTTGGAAGCCGTCAGATCAGCACAGGAAGAAGGTATCATTGCAGGAGGTGGTGTAACGCTCCTCAGGCTATCTAGAAACCTTTCTGTGGAAACGGACAACGAAGAGCAAGCCTTGGGCGCAAAGATCGTTCTGAGAGCCTGTGAGGCCCCTTTACGGACAATGGCTAGAAATGCTGGAGAGTCAGAAGATTTAATTATTGAAAAAATTATTAACGCTGAAGACGATATGTGCTATGATTTTCTTAACAGGAAAATAATTAATGCATTCCAAACTGGTGTAATTGATCCAAAGAAAGTTACAAGGTGCGCTTTGCAAAATGCTGCATCTGCAGCGGGTACATTACTAACCACATCGCATGCGATTGTAAAAGTTTGAAACTATTTACTATGAACCCGCAACTCTCGGAGGACTACGGACATGAGCGAAAATGAAATGAATGAAATCAAAGCGGCACTGATGGAGCTAACTGTGAACATTAAACACATGGGATCCAAGCAAGATCAGATGATCGATGATATCAAATCAATCAAAGAGGCAATCTACAATCCAGAGATTGGCTTATACGCTCGTATCCGAGACCTTGAGCAATGGCAATCCAGTATGTCCAGAGTAATATGGACGGGTGGCCTTGGGTTCATAGGTTTAATAACAAAGACTATTGTAGATTTATTATAACCACGGAGAGACAGTGAGAGTAAAAATAAGTTACGGAGCCGATATTGATGAGGTTCCGGAAGAAGTAGAGCAACTTTTTTCGTACGTTTCGGAGAAAGTTAAAAACCTAAAAACACAAACAGAGCACATCGAAGATGCGTTCGCTGACGAAGAAATGGACCTAGCAATACCTCTCATCGACAAGATGAGAAGAACGTTGGCTTCATTGGATCAACGCCTATCGGATATCGAAATGATCTCCACAGGCTATTTAAATTATAAACAAGGAGAACAAGATGTTCCAACAGGGAGACCTCTTGTGGCTACCGCAGAAAACAGTACTGCTGAAAACGTTACGTACACCACAAGCGATTAAGATAATTGAGAAACCAGAGGTCGGACTGTTCATGAAAGACTCTGATGAAGATTCATCTTTTTGCGTTGTCGTATACGATGGCCGAGAGTGGGTAGCAAATAAGAAACACATAAAACTATTGAGGAGAGACTATGTTAGTGAAGTTAGTTGAAGTATTTAAACCAGAAGGCGAACGCCTTTATGTAGATGAAATTCACGTAAGCCCGGATACAGTGAAGATGATCAGGAAAGAAACAAATGTTAACATGATAAACGAAGCTCACGCTTTGGGAATTGTCAACAATGCAGAGTTCAGTAGGATCACGATCAACGAGGGATCGCATTCTAGAACCATTACTGTTATTGGTTCACCAGAAGAACTAAGGCGCAAACTTAACAAGCGTCAAATCTTGAGGGGCTAATGAAATATTTTAAAATAATTTGTTGGACCGAGTGTCCCTTCTGTATACGCGCAAAGAATCTATTGATTGAAAGAGGTGAGCAGTTCGAGTATTGTTCCGTGGATCATTCTCGTGAACTATTAAGCCACTACAAAACTATTTATAATCATAACACTGTACCAATTGTGATTATTAAGGAGAACTCTGTGGATGATAAACTTATCGGTGGATACACGGAACTTAAACAGTTCCTCGACGAAAGAGCACCTTGAGATTGTATTATCAGAAATGATATGGCTGTCCGAGACCTCTTTCGAGATTAGCATAGAAGAAATTTATGGACCTATGTCCTTTTGGGTTCCAACTCCTGATGATGAGATTGAGGAGTTGGAACTTTTTGGTATCATAGAGTTGGGTGATGAACTGGATCCATTCCACAAAATAATTCATCTTACTCACGAAGTTGGTCATGTAATTTACCGAATGGATCCACTATTTAGAGATGTAAAAGAGACACTGTTTCATGAGTCTCTCGCTTGGTATCTCGGCTACCACTTCATGGTAGAGCATGGCTACATAATCGAGATGGATGAGTATGAGAAGGAAATGGTACATGCATTAAAATTATACCGATGGAGTGAAAATGCTAGAGATGTTGAATAGAAAACGAGAAGTGATCAAGCCATGGGGCAAAGAAGTCATATGGGCCGAGACCCCTGACTACGTTGGCAAGCTTTTGTACATCAATGAAGGTCACCAATTAAGCCTCCAATACCACGAAGAAAAGGAAGAAACGATCCTTGTCATCTCCGGAGACTTAGAACTTACCGTTTCAGGCCATGGAAGAAGAGGTATTTCCACGCTAAAACTAAGCGAAGGAGACACGTTCCATGTGAAACCAGGGATGGTTCATCGCTTCGCTGCGACCTTGGGCAGCAACATTGTGTTGGCTGAGGTATCAACCAATCACCTTGACGATGTAGTGAGACTGGAGGACGATTATGATCGTGAGTAGTCTGCTATTGATGCTTGGTCTTGCTTCGGCTGAGACCCTAGATTTTTATGTTGCACCCATTCGTGTGTTTAACAGAACAAACTCCAAAGAAATCGAACAGGTAATTGACGGGGAGTTCGCATTCACACTATCTTCAGCCTTCTCCACTTCCTTCAAGGTAAGAAACAGTAGAGGGACATACACCCCGGTGCTCATGGAATACGAAGACGTCAGAGTCTTTAATAACAAGACGATCAAGTACTACTACGATTGTGACTACAGACTTGACCCAATGAGATGTTCATTCGATAACGGACACTTCTTTGTAGAGACAGTTGTAACAGTTGACGACAACCAGCTCACAGTTCGAATGACCATGTATGATCCACAGCTTCAAGTCGTCAACAGTGGGCTTTCTACCGAAGAGATGGTCGTCAATTGGATCAAACAGCAAGAGGTTACTAATGTGCAGCAAACTGCACGAGACGGCAGTAAAACGGAGGTAACTCACACTGGCTTGGAGAAGCATCCGCTAAAGTGGGAGATCCCTCACCACCTTTTAGAAAAACATATTCGCGAAGCAGCAGCTGAATTGTGGCTTGGTGCAAAAATCCGTTTGTAACACAACCGTTACATATTTTTGACCCCTAGTTACTTATAGGAGGTCGCTACTATGGGACGATTAGGACTTATACTATTTTTATTTATGCCGACACACGACACACCAGAAGTGCATTATGATGATGCTTTTCATGGAGATCTGTATACGTTTGCGAACAGAGGAGTAAGCAACGCTTACAATTCTGCAGTCATTGTGAATGCATTTTCCCCGGGGGAAGGCGCATCACTAGGATCTGGGAATTACTTTCAAATATGGAACAAGTACTTCGTCGTAACAGCAGCTCATGTGATCGAAGGAAAATCCGAAGTCTTCTTGACTGAGAGAAGTGGATACACTTACAAAGCGAGAGTCGCTCACATAGACAATCGCAAAGACCTCGCAATCCTTGTACCTGAGGAGAAGATGAAGTTTACAAAAGCAGTTGCTTATAGACCAGCCATGGGTGTCGAGGTAGGCAGAGAGATATTCTACTGCGGAAACCCTAACGAGATGTATTTCTCATCTTACCATGGGCGCGTCTCCGGAACCATGAAACAATACATATTAGCAGACACATTCGCTTGGCCCGGATCTTCAGGCTCTGTCGTATTCAACGATGCCGGAAGAGTTGTTGGTGTAGTGTCTTCAGTTGCACTTGAGGCACCAACAGGAGTTCCTGTGTTAGTTCCTAACCTTGTGAGACTCGGCCCACTCATTTCTTTAAGCAAGAAGCAAGTCTGGGAGATCATACGTGAATGACTCAGAGCAAGTCCATGGTTGGTTGCTTGATACTAGACGGAGACAAACTCGGCTTAATTACGAATGAGATTATGTCTGGGACTTGGTCCGAGGAGCCATTGTTCAATTGGACTACGAGCTATGAGATCAGATACGTAGACGGACAGCACTGCGTAATGACAAGCGGTTCTTTTCAGCGATTGCTCGAGAAGGGAAAAATAAGGATATTGAGTTTCCCTATTACTGGGGTACTACCCCCCTCCTACCCTACTGGGGGCCCTTCTGATGACTCCTAGGTATGAAAGCGTAGAGACGATCATAATGGAGCTCTGGGAGCATTGTATGGAGCTTGAGGACGAATACCATCGCACGGGCGACCATGGAGTGCTAATTCAGTTCGCCGTTGCAATCGTGACCGTCCAGCATTGGGAGGATGTACTCTTAAGGATGGAGGGTATTGATGTCTATCGATTTTACTTTTAAGAAGGGTGATTTGATTGGGATAAATAATGGAGAGCATATTGAGAAGTTTCTCATAGCTCAAGTCATACGTCACAACCGCTTCTTCTATTGCCTATGCCTAGAGACGCACGTGTTCCACTTCCTCGTGTTCGATCCGTTGCACCACTTCATGTTGTGCCCTGATTTTGATCCGGATATCAAACCGGATATCGATGTGCTGTCGATGGGCGTTGAGTTCTATGAGGCCCTAGACCGACTATTTGGTTACATCGAGCATGATGAGGATAGTTCCGACTTTTAGGTCGGTAACCCCGATTGCTGCGATTGCATACAAAAAACTTTACATAACTATGAATGAAGTTTTAGCAGAAATAGCGAATATGGCTATCCCTTTGTAGCGAGACCATCACGATCTCCCTCTAAAAAACTTTACATAACTATGTGAAATAAAGTTAAAAAAAATCTTGGACAGAAATTGTCCGATTGTTTGTTTGAAGTGACGGTCAATAATTGTCCGCTCTTTATCAGTATACCATATCCAACGGGGTTTGTCAAATCAAAACGACAAAATACTTTACATAACTATGCGAAAGTCTTTGCTGCATTTGCAACAAACTTAACATAACTATTCACACGCGTGTTCCTTATAATAAAACGCATGCTACGCGATACGGTCAAAAACTGTCCGAGAAAGGTAGAGAAAAAACTTGACAATATCTTCTCAGCGTGATACACTACCAACAGAACACAAAAACATGGAGACAGAATGGAACACTATTATCAAACAGGCGATCTCGTTGTTATGGTAGGTAGAGGTTATCTAGACATCGCAGAGGGTTCGATAGGTATCGTACGAAACACTCATGGAAGCCTTGTAAATGTTACGTTACCCGAAGGCACTTGGGCATTCCCGAAGTGGGAACTCAAGCCACTAACAAAGGAAGAATCATGCAAGTAGGACAATTATACTCTTGCAAGTGGACAACAGACCCATTCTACAAAATAGAACGTGGATGGGATATGCTAATGCTGATTCGTATACACTATGTTGGCGATGATGTAGGACGATATGAGTTCTATGATGTGATTCATGGGACACAGCGCAACATAGGCAAGAAACTCGCTAGACACTGCGAAGAACTAACAAAGGAGGACTCATGCACCCAATGATAGGTAAGACATTCTCGGTCAAAGTAGAGGGCCTGATCCGTACTTACGAGATCGTAGAGGTAGACAACGAAGGTTGGATCAAGTTGCTACGGCAAGACAACAACAAACACATCTATTTTCACGAGGACATACACAGACCCATGTTAAATAAATTAGGATATAAAAGGAGACAGATATGAAAACACTTGAAATCGGAGACTTAATAAAACTTTCATTGCGTGGGAAATTCGCGGTAGGTGAAGCAAACATTACCGATAAGATCGGCATCGTTCTATGTAATGATCTGCTGTACGACAACTTGTACTATGTAAAGTGGCTCACAACTGGCGTGTCTGCCGAAGTCCATAAAGATTTTATTGAAAAAGTTGAAAAAAAAACTTGACAACTTAACCAAAACGTATTACACTCTATAACATAACCCAAACGACCTTGGAGGTCACAATGAAAAACATGCAATGTATTCACTGCGAGGACATATTTAACCTCGACTCACAACTCAAGCGACGTGTAGGCGGTAAGATCAACGAATGTCCCGACTGTGTCGTAGAATTACAAACAGAAATCAAAGAGACCATCAGGGCCGTATCCAGCGGTGATGGTAAGATGGCTTGCATCCAAATCCTCAAGTTCAACAATGAGGATGACGCTGACCTTTATCGTAAGGGTTGGGATCAATGGTCGGGCTGGAACAACCAACGCAGTGGCTCAGTCCACGACGTAGCCTTTACAAAGGTCGGAGAGAACAGTGGTAACGACACAAGGGGAAATCATGATTGAGATAGGAACATTGGTAAAGGCCATCTATGACGGAGAAGTCGGCCTGATAACAAAGATTATGGATGAAGATTCGGGGTATTACCCTTATTGGATCAAATGGTGCGATGGAAGCGAGGGCGACCATTGGACTACAACTTTTGAGGTGATAGCATGAAAACAATTGATATAGGAACATTAGTAAGACTGAAGTTTAAGACAGTCAGATACTCACAATACGACCTTAGGTCTGAAAAGATTGAGCATGACGAGGACAAGCCCGTTGGAATGGTGGTTGATCGTGGCTACAAGGGAATGAATGGCGACCTCATAGTGAAATGGATCAACGGCAATGCCGAGATCGGTCACCCAACTGGTTCCATCAGTTATTTGGGCAGATACAAAATAGAGGTGATAGCATGACCCACTACCCTATTGGAACCCTAGTGCACCACCGCCACTTTGATAAACGCACACTGGGCATAGTCAAGTCTGTAGATTTGCTCGGCATAAAGCATTGGATGTTTGTCTCATGGTTCTCCTCTTTGGAGGAGACTATGGACGAACTGTGGGAACTCATAAGCATCGCGGAGATCGACAATGAAGAACAATTTTAACAAAGGCGACCTTATCCACAACGATAAGTTCGATGAATATGCCGTATTCTTAGGTAATAGCCCCATGTTCATGGGGTGGATAGAGGTGCTCATGATCTCCACAGGCGAGAAAATGAGCGTACACGATTACATATGGGAGTTAGTATGATTGAATTAGGAACATTAGTAAGATGGCGAACTGGGGACATGGGTTTGGTTACACAGATCCACACCACCAATCGAGGGACTCAATCCTACGGAATCAAATGGTTTGACGGTTCTTCGGGTTTGTTGTCGGCTTGGCAATTCGAGGTGCTCGCATGATAAAAGTCGGAGACATGGTCGGGTTCGAGTTCAAAGGCGAAGCCCATCTAGCAATTATCACCGAGGATCTCGGCAAAGGCTACAGGTACGGTAGGTACACGGGCCTGCTTGTGGGATCTGATGGAGATTTGATACCTCTCAACCCTGAAGATGTTACGGTTCTAGCGAACAAGTTTCAACTGGAAGGGTGGGAAAAGAAAAAAAACTTAAAGAAAATACTTGACAAATCTGAGCCAACGTGATACCTTATTTACACTAAACACGAAACCCCCACAAACTGGAGAGCATATGAGATTATATGAAGATAAAGACAAGAAGCGTGAGATCCAATGCAACTATTGCTATCACGAAGGTCACAACAAACGGAACTGCCCACATATGAAAGCCCACTGGCTTGCGAATCCTCAAGTCCACGATACCTATGATCACGATAGTCTCAAAGGCATTGACGTTTCAATGTTTCCTGTACACTACCACAGATTTTGGACTGAAAATCAAGCCATTCAACAATTTCGTGCTCACTGGCGATACATGAAGAATCGCTTTGCTCCCAAAGCCAAAGCAACAAAGAAGCGAAAGAAGCCAAAGTGTGGATTCTGTGGCTCCACGGCACACAACCGACGCAATTGTAACAAGTTAAAGAACTTCGTATATGTTCTCAAAGAGACCAATAAAGGCTACCGTGCCGCTTTCTACGATAAGTTTGTCGAGGGCATGGGAATGGGTGCTGGTGCACTGGTATCCGCACAAGGCTACAATGGCGAAGGCATCGCATTGGTCACTTCTTTTCCATCAGACAAGATTATATTCACGAATCTTCTGAGAACATGGAATGATTATCACTCACGAGCCATAATGAGTCTCAATATGAGTGGCGATGAGTTCAAAGTCAACCTAGGGAGCGATTGGATTCGAGCAGACATATACGCAGAAGGGTTCTTTGACGATGTGGGAATATGGAAAAGCATGTACTCAAGTTGGGGACGAATCAATGCCGTTGTCTCGCCTGCTCCCAATCGACCGACAAAAGAATGGTTCATGGGTCAATCTCCATGCTTCGAGTGGGTCGTGAAGAAGCGAGGCCAATTGGAACTCATGTCGCAATTCTCCCATCTAATCAAAGAGTTCTACCCACACAAAAACCTCAGAGCAAAACTAGGAGCAAAAGTCTATGACGCATACTATACTCGATAAGCCCGAACTGGGCGACCTTGTAATGGATTACGGGAATGACCTTGGTGTTATTTCCCTTATCGAACCACCCACAGGTCAAGTCCCCGAACTCTACTTTGTTCACTGGTCAAGCGGAGGACTTACCGGGTACACCACCGCACACCACCTTAAAGAAATACACATGTGGACAATAAATGTCCGTTTGCGTACTTGACAAATTCACCTCACAATGATACACTATTAACACTAACCACGAAACATGGAGATAACATGAAAGTTTATGTAGGACGACTTAAATATATTCACGACGACGTTGCAGACATTGTCGTAGCAACCACGCTAGAACGCATTGAACAGGAACTAATAGCGATGGCTAGACATTGGATGGAATACATGGATGAAGATCATAGCGACCTGCTAAAGGACGCTGAAACATTCGAGGACTACAACAACATCGGGTGGAACAACGAATGGTACTACCTAGCATGGGAACGCTGTGATGTTCTCTCAGACGAACACATCTTAAAACACGCCATGGAGTCGATATGATTGAAGCCGGCGACCTTGTAAGAATTACGTTATCTAGAAAACACAAGGACAAACTAGCCATCGTTGTCGGGATTGACCATAGGGGAGCAATTGCCGCCCTCCGTATCCTCGATACAAACGAAAAGCACAACTACCACATTTCAAGACTGGAGAAACTATGAACAACCAAATCAAATTAACCATCGACCTATCCGACGAACTATTGGACAAGGTACTCACAGTAATAGCCCTCAGTGGCTCACAGAACCCCATGCAAGCCATGATGATGGGAATGGGTACTAAGCCCCTACCCCCGCAAGAAAAACCCCCTGAACGCCCGTCTATGGGCTTTAATATGGAGAGTCCAAATGACGACAAAGAGACAAAAGAAAAAGAATAGCAAGAAACAACTCCCAAAGGAGCGCAATTGGATCACTGTAGGTGCAATTCAGCGTAAGGCTGGAGCACACGTTGATCGAAAGAAGCAACGCAACAAACGAAAGTGCCGAGGCAAAGTGAGGAATGATGACTAAATTTTACTTAAACATAAACAAGGGCGACTTGATACTTGTATCTCGGTGGGAACAAGGCGAGTTCGATGGTGTCGTGGGCATGATAGCCAAAAGAGACATTGAAAGCCAATGCAGTCCAATCGGTAGCACGGTCGGCTGGGCACAAGGCTATGGAAGATGTATCATGATGGACATGGATGACTTTGAGCCACTAGGCGACTTTTATGGACTCACAGGGCACTCAATCTTTATGGGGGAAGGCTTAGCCGTTGCCCATGAGCATCTTGTTGTACCCGATCATATCGAGTGGGTTGTTAAAAATGCCCCAGTCCGTTGGTGATTGCGATGATTCTACTACTAATAGCATGCCTTACTCCCAAATACATCGGCACAATCGACATGATAGACAATGGTCTATGTGCAATTGAATTCGATGACCACTTTCACTTCTACGATGTGTCCGTTTGCAACGGCAAAGTAGAGGGTGATAAAATAAAAGTTCATTAAAATACTTGACAAATTCACACCACCTTGTTACATTCTATACACTAACCACGAAACATGGAGATAACATGCTTTACAGAGGATGCTTTATAGCAAGAATCCCAAACGACGAACACGCTAGATCGAAGATAGCCGAGTTCAAGAAGCAATATGGACAACTACGACTACATGGTAGACACAAAGACCGTAAAGGTGCAATGAGAGCCGTTGGTCGCACCCTGAATACTCATGGAGACCTACCGTGGTGGCTAGGTACGGAGATTATGATCTATCGTGGCGAGGATGGGATGACGTTCAAGCAGTTCCAGTCCTTACAGGTCGGAGACCTAGTGTCTCCCTACCATCATAACACCCAAAAGAACTATGGTAAAATCGGCCTCGTCGTCGATAAGAAAGGCAAGAACAAACTCAAAGTAGCCTACAACGGCTCCACAAATTGGTCAACAAGACAACACTTTATTCTATTCGCACAGGAGCAACAATGAAAGCAGGAATGATACTACGTAGCAAAAGACGTTTCAAGGACACCGATAGACGTTGGTTCATCAAGAAAGAAGGCATACTAGAGCGCAACACACGAGGTTTGGGTAGTGTGGTTAAAGGCTATCGAGTCGCACCACTGGAGGACTTAGAGCAAGGCTTTTGGGTTACAGAAGAACAACTACACGAGAGATTTGAGGAGGTAGTATGAACATCGGAGACTTAGTAAGGCACGTTCACCTAGGTGGATGCGGTTTGATCGTGGACACACAAATGAAACACTCGAACATCACGATGGGATTTACCGAATGGTTCGTTATTAAGTGGTTCCATACCCCTACCCAACGTAGTCGTGAGGTTTATATACCCGCTTTTCTCGAACTTGTAGAGCCAACGGACAAAAACTGACCGCCAAAGGAACAAATAAAACTTGACAAATCTGCTTCACCGTGATACACTATAAACATCACCAACAAACATGGAGACAAAATGAGCCAATCGAAAGTCGGCGACCTTTAT
>UEXM01000718.1_pt1 | contig 32837 bp, 44 predicted proteins | sample 1796661 | NCBI WGS metagenome assembly UEXM01 (sample SAMEA4772469, study PRJEB27181) | metagenome
ACGGTAATGACTTAAACAATGTTGCAGCACTAAAGAACACTAGTGGTCAGGACATAGTAGCTCTTACGCTGGGCTATATGAACACAGCAAACACTGCAGCTACCAACGCAGGTAACTCAGCTACAGCAGCAGCGTCTAGTCAGACTGCGGCAGCATCGAGTCAAACAGCAGCAGCATCTAGTGCAACAGGGGCAGCATCATCAGCAACTGCAGCAGCAACATCACTTGACACATTTGATGATAGGTTCTTAGGTGCAAAGAGCAGCAACCCATCAGTAGATAACGATGGTGATTCTTTAGCTACAGGTGCTCTCTACTTTAATACTGGAGACAATAACATGAGGGTCTACAATGGCTCTGCATGGCAAGCTGTAGGTCCAACCTCAACAGAACAAACTAACATCAATACAGTAGCTGGTATATCATCTGATATTACTACAGTGGCTGGTGTATCATCAGCAGTTACTACTACCTCACAAAGCGTAGCTATTCTAAACTCTTTGAACGCTATGTTTACAGCAGCGGAGAACATAGCTGTAACTGTAGTCAACGATGGTGGTACAAACAAGTTTGCATTTAACGGTGCAACAGCACCAGCTATAACTCTTGTTAAAGGATTTACTTATACCTTTGATGTCAGTGCTTCTTCTGTATCTGGACATCCATTGGCATTTAAAGACTCTGGTGGTAGTGCTTACACCACAGGAGTTACAGTAAACGGTACTGCTGGTAGTGCAGGAGCAAACGTAGTTATAGTTGTTCCTACAACTGGTACAATGCCAGCTAGGTATTACTGTACAACACACGGTAATGCTATGGGTAATACTATTGCTACTCAAACTAACGACATAGGAACAGTAGCAGACTCAACAACAATATCAAATATACAAACAGTAGTAAACAATCTTTCAACAATATCAGCAAAGGCAACAGTAGACGAGGCGACTGCGCTTGCGATTGCCCTCGGTGGCTAGGAGAATAGAATGGCAAATACATTTAAACTTATTACAAGGGATGTAGCTCCAGCCACTGCTGGTACGCCCGAAACAATCTACACTGTCCAGACAGGTAGTACGATAGTTATGTTGGGAATGACATTAGCTAACGTTCACACCTCTCAGGTTACAGCAAGTGTAACGCTTGTTACTACAACAACGCAAACTGGGCAGACTCAGAACACTACAGCACACTTGATTAAAGATGTCAGCATCCCTGCAGGAAGTACGCTTTCCCCACTTGAAGGAAAGATAAACATGAACGTAGGTGATATTATAAAAGTGGACTGTTCAGTAGCAGATAAACTTTCTGTCACAATGAGCTATATGGAGATAACCTAGATGGGTGGATACATAGGAGCAAGGGCTGGAACTATTAGTGCTACGGTTGCTAACGTCCAAGACGTAACAGCTACTGACACTACGCCAGAAGTTACTATAGTCAACACAACGCACGAAGACACTGACGGTGGGCGTGAAGGTAAGGTTATCTTCAAAGGTCAACAAAGTGGCGGTGAGGAAACTACATTAGCTGAAATTCAAGGTAGCCATGACGGTACGGCTGACGATGAAAAAGGCGATCTGATATTCAAGACTAATGATGGGTCAGATGGTGCTAGTCCAACAGAGAGACTACGCATAGATTCTGATGGGTCAATCCTTACAGAAACCTTAGGCACAGACAATTTAAAATTTGGTGAAGGTGCTGGTGTATCTATTGCCTCTGGCGGTAATGAAAATATTTTAATTGGTAAAGATGCAGGAACAGCATTAAATACTGGCGACAGAAATGTTGCTATAGGTCATTCTGCTTTTGATAGTGCTACAGACCAAACTAACAATGTTGCTGTAGGTTATAAAGCTTTATCTGCGGTAACTGCTTCTGGTGATACTCTATGCACTGCTGTCGGTTCTAAAGCATTAGAGTCATTAAGTGCTGGATACCATAACACTGCTGTTGGATATGGTTCACAGGATGCTATGACTCATGGAATTAGAAATGTGTCTTTGGGTAGAGATAGTCTTGGCGCAGATACTAAGGGAAATCGTAGTGTGGCTGTTGGTGATGAGGCATTAGCTGCTCAAAATTTTACATCAGATACAAATGCTTTTAATACTGCCGTTGGTCCATCTGCTGGCTCACTAATTACTACTGGAACTAAGAATACTATTATTGGTGGTTTTGATGGTAATCAGCATGGTTGGGATATGCGTACTAAAAATAGTGCCTCTGTTATTTCAGACGGTGATGGCGAATTACACGGTCTGTTTTACGGCACTAGTAATATGACTATGAATTTATCAAGAATAACAACAGATGGTTATAATTATCATCCGAGCATTATTGCCGCTGCTGAAAATTTAAGTGACGATTTTACTACAGGAGCAGGTATAGCAACGATTGTTACTGCTGATTATGTTTTACCTTATCAAAAACAAGTAATGCTTCAAGTAACAGTGGGAAGTAGTGCTTATTGGAACCATGTTACTTATATGCTTACTTGTAATTACAGCAATGTTTCTGCCACCACTTTGGCTAGTGTATTTAATGGAAATGGAAATCTTACAATTAACAGCATTGGAATATCTTTTTCTGGTGCTTACAATTCTAGAAAAGTGGCTATTACTTTAACGCCCAGCAGTGGAACAGCGTTGTCTAATTTTCAGGTTTATCTGCATTATGCGCCATCAACTTATAATGGCAGTAGCGATTTATATGTATAAGGAATATTAATATGGCTTCTTGGACTAAAATAAAACGTGAAGTTGACTTTGATGAAGTTACTAAAATAACAGCAACAAGGTCTGAAACTATTGATGGTGTAGTTTACAGTCAAACTCTTGATTGGCTTGTTCCTGAAGATGATCAGGAAACAATTTATTCTTACACGAAAGAACAAACAGCAACTTACTTAGACAGTAAAATGCCTATTGCTAGCATTGATCAATCTTTTATTGATTCAGCAGCCGTAGGCCTACCAGAATAAGGATTAAAACATGGCTGGATATGTAGGCAATGTACCTGTTCCACAGGCAACGCAAACAAGGGATTTAACAACAGCAACGGCTGGTCAAACAACATTCCCTACTGGTGGTTATACTCCTCAGTTTTTAGACGTTTATCTCAATGGAATATTGCTCGTAAACGGAACAGACTACACAGCTAGTAATGGCTCTGATGTTGTCTTAACTGTAGGTGCTACTGTTGGCGATATTCTTTCTGTCATTGCTTACACAACCTTTGAAGTCGCTAACGTATCTGGCGGTGGGATGTTTAAAGGTGACAACGGAACGGTAGGCTCTAGGGCTGGTGATATATTTCGCATTAACGAACAGATACTAAACTCTAACACAACCATTGACGCAGCAGAAAATGCTTCATGCACAGGCCCACTTACAGTGGCATCTGGAGCAACGCTTACTGTCTCTGGCAACTTAACGGTGGTATAGAATGAGTACACTCACGGTTCAAACACTGCAAGCTCCTACAAGTGGGGCTAATGCAAATACAGTTTTAATTCCTAGCGGTCAAGAACTTCATTCTGCTGGTCATGTTATTCAAGTTGTTCAAGGTGTTTACACTAATGCTAATTCTACAACTTCTACAAGTCTTGTTGCTACAAGTATATCGGCAACAATTACTCCGAAATTTTCTACAAGTAAAATTCTAATATCTCTTGCAATAAATGGTGTGTATCACAGTACAGAAACAGACTATGCAGTTTTTCATATATATAAAAATGCTTCAAATCATCACTCTGTATCAACTAATGTTGGACAAAACGGAGAAACACAATCTCAATCTGTTGCTCACTATTATTTAGATTCACCTAGTACAACAAGTGCAACTACATACGCTGTTTATCAACGAAGTGGTAGTGGAGGAACTATAGGTCATAATAATTACGGTATAGGTGGAGATGGAAGCACTAGAAGCACTATTATTTTAACGGAGATAGCAGCATGAGCATACTCAAGGTCGATACTCTCCAGCCAGCTACAGCAGCAAGGGTTCTATCTGCTGGTCATGTGGTGCAAGTTGTACAAGGAACATCTACCGCCAGTGCTACTTTAGGTTCTAACAATACTCATGTAGACAGTGGACTAACAGCAACAATTACACCTACATCTGCAACAAGTAAGGTTTTAGTTTTGCATTCCTCTTCTATTGCTTATCAAGGAAATGCTGACCATATTTTAAGATTAGTTAGAGGTAGTACAGTTGTTTATCAACTTAACTTTTATAATAATGGTAGTACTCTTGGTAATATGACTGGTGCTTTTCAATTTTTTGATAGTCCAGCAACCACCAGTGCTACTACTTACAAAACTACAAACTACAAAAACGCTGGCGAATTGTATTATAATTATAACAATGAAGTTTCAACCACCTCAACACTTACGCTTATGGAGGTAGCCCAATGAGTTCAGTATTAAAAGTAGATGCAATACAGAATACGGCTGGTACTAGTGCGCTGACTATAGATAGTGGTGGAAGAATATTGAAGCCAACAACCCCTCATTTTCATGTAACAAAAACGGATGGTCATGTAGGAGCAAACGCAACTATCGTTTGGAATAATAAAGTTAGAGATACTGAAACGGCGTATAATACTTCCACAGGACAATATACAATTCCATCTGGGTTAACTGGTCTTTGGTGGTTTGGTATTTGTGGTATGTCGTATAATACTGGTTATATAGAACTTTCTATACAAGTGAATAGCACTATTACTTTTAGTGCTAGAAACGAGTCAGCCAACAATGCAAAAAGCTGTGCTATAATGACTGTTGGGTATTATGCCACAGCAGGAGATGTAATATCTATTCATACACAAGGGTCATCAAGTTTGTACGGCACAGGAAGTCCATACGCTTATTGGACAGGATACTTTATAGGATAGGAAAAATGACAAATATAGCAACAGCACTAAACGAACTAGGCGTAACAGAATGGGTGTTACGTGGAGAGCCAACCTCTGAAGAAGAGTTTGCTGAGATGTACCGCAAGGTAACAGGCGCAGATAGCAACGGCTCTGCAATAGAAAGCAACAATCCAGACGATTGGGGTACAACTTGGTCAGCGGTATCAGCTAAGAAAACTGAGCTAGTTAACGCCAAGCCAATGGCTGACCTTCGGGCAGAGCGTGACAGGCGATTAGCTGAGACAGATTGGATGGCTGGTTCTGATGTAACTCTAGCAGACGCTTGGAAGACCTATCGTCAGGCACTTAGGGATGCCCCAGCGCAGGATGGGGTCACTGGATTAGATAACGTAACTTGGCCCACAAAGCCATCGTGAGGTAAAACATGAGTTTAGCAAGAGACATAGCAGACCTTGGTTCAGTAACAGCTAGGCTCGATACTGTTGGTGCTGCAAGTGGAAGCTTTGGTGTAGGCAGAAATGTTATAGTCAATTCAGCTATGATGGTTTCGCAACGTGGAACCTCGTTTGCTAGTGTTGGCAATGTTTATACTTTAGATAGATTTTTATTTTATAAACAAAACTCTGGCGCAGCTTTTACTGTTACACAATCAAGCGTTACAGATTTAGCTGGATTTGCTAATGCGTTAAAAGTTGACTGCACAACAGCAGATACTTCTCTTGCTTCTAACGAGGAAGGATATATCCAACACAAAATTGAAGGTCAAGATTTACAGAGGTTTCAAAAAGGACACGCTACAGCTTTAGGTTTTACATTATCTTTCTATGTTAAAACAAATAAGACTGGTGTGTATACTGTTAAAATCTTTGATAGAGATAATAGCAGAGATGTTTCTGGCTCATATACAGTAGCTGATACAAATTGGAACAGGTACACTATTAATTTTCCTGCCGATACAACAGGTAAATTTGATGACGATAATGCTAGTTCTTTAGAAATATTTTTTAAATTATTTGCTGGGTCAGACACAACTGGTGGCACTTTAAACACTGCATGGAGAGCTAATGCAGATACTAGCGCTGCTAGTGGTCAGGTAAACTTTGCAGACAGTACAAGTAACGATTGGGAAATTACTGGAATACAGTTAGAAACTGGAAGTGGAGCCGCCACGGACTTCGAGCATCGAAGCTTTGGGGATGAGCTTTTACGGTGCAAAAGATATTTTGAAGTCTATTCTCCCACTGCAAGTGACAATGGAAGTATAGGGGTAATAAGGACTAGAACGAGTACTAATTCATATCAGGGATTAGTTAATTTCCTTGAAAAAAGAACGCAACCAACTTGCACCATTGATTTTACTATTATCCATAAGCCCGGCGTTTCTAAGGAATCTATTTCTTCTATTAGTGTCTCTCTTAGTAGTGGTGAAACGCAGTCTTGTACAATCAATGTCACACCATCTAGTGATAGTACTATTTCTACATACGGTTTTCTTGGAGTAAATTCTGGAACTGGTAGTTTAAAAATAGACGCAGAATTATAGGAAGTTGATATGAATATTGAATCTGCAAAATATCTAAGTCAAGTAATAGACTACGAGAAAAATACAAAAGAAAATTCTATGATAGAAGTAGTTATAGATAATGAAACAATGTTTGTTCCACTAGACCCAGCAAACCGTCACTACGCAGCCATCATTGAGTGGGCAAAAGAAGATTCTAACGAGATAGCCGCAGCGGATTGATGACACCCTTAGATCAAATCAGGATCGCTGCTGAAAGTGATCTTGTAACATTCATAAGGTTAGTAGCACCAGAGCAGGTACTAGGGCAAGCCCATGAAGATGTCTGTAACTGGTGGATAAGACCTGACTCAAAGTCACACCAACTATTACTCTTCCCTAGGGATCACGGTAAGTCAAGATTAATAGCGTTTAGAGTAGCTTGGGAGTTGACAAAGAACCCAACATTGCGTATACTGTACATATCAGCTACAGCTAACCTTGCTGAGAAACAACTAGGGTTTATCAAAGGAATACTTACATCAGAGATATACAGAAGGTATTGGCCTGATCACGTAAACTTTGATGAAGGTAAACGTACACGATGGACTAACTCAGAGATTATGTTAGACCATCCATTAAGGAAGAAAGAAAATGTTAGAGACCCTTCGATCTTTACTGGTGGACTCACTACTTCGCTTACAGGTTTACATTGTGACATTGCTGTCCTCGATGACTGCGTGGTGTACGAAAATGCTTACACAGGTGAAGGAAGGAATAAAGTCAAAAGTCAATACTCTCTTCTCTCGTCTATTGAAGGTGCTGAAGCGAAAGAGTGGGTAGTAGGAACTAGGTATCACCCTGCTGATCTATACAACGATCTACTACAGATGACAGAGGATCAGTACAATCCAAGAGGTGATAAGATAGGTGAGGATAGTATCTACGAGATATTTGAGAAACCTGTAGAAGAACAAGGTGATGGCACAGGTGAGTTCCTTTGGCCTAGAACCCAACGCAAAGACGGTAAGTGGTTTGGGTTTGACATGAAGATACTTGCAAAGAAGCGTGGTCAGTACCTAGACAAAGGACAGTTTAGAGCACAGTACTACAACGATCCTACAGACCCAGACAACGTACCTGTGTCACCAGATAAGTTTCAGTATTTCGAAAGGAAACACGTAAGAGAGGACAACGGCTACCTGTTCTACAAAGATAGTAGACTAAACGTATTTGCTGCTGTTGACTTTGCTTTTAGTTTAAACAAACGTGCTGACTATACAGCAATAGTTGTGGTAGGTGTTGATGCAGAAAACAACGTATACGTCTTGGACATCGATAGATTCAGGACTGACAGAATATCTGACTACTTCGAAAACATACTCCATATGTCAAACAAGTGGTCATTCAGAAAGCTCAGAGCAGAAACAACAGTCGCACAAATGGCAATCGTCAAGCAACTCAAAGAACTTATCAAGCAACACGGACTAGCTATAAGTATTGATGAGTTCAGACCTAATAAGAACCAAGGTAATAAACAAGAGCGTATAGCTTCGATACTTGAGCCTCGCTATGACAACATGGGTATATGGCACTATAGAGGTGGCAATACTCAGATACTAGAAGAAGAGTTGTCATCACGAAACCCTGCTCACGATGATGTTATAGACGCACTAGCTTCAGTCATAGACATGGCTGTCAAACCAGCTAGAGTAATACGTAGGAGTAGAGATAACGTGGTACAGTTTAACTCAAGATTTGGTGGAGTTTCCTTCTAATGGCTGGAACAACTATTGACCTTCAAACCATGATTGATCCCCACGGTCTAGCAGAAGACATTGCAGATCGTTGGACACAATGGCACAACGCAAGACGAACAAAAGTAGAAGAGTGGAAAGAGTTACGTAATTACATTTACGCTACTGATACTCGCACTACGTCCAATAGTAAACTACCTTGGACTAACAGTACGACTACACCAAAGCTAACACAAATAGCTGACAATCTACACGCTAATTACTTCTCAGCTTTGTTTCCTCAGAAGCGTTGGTTTAGGTTTGAAGCTAACGATGCAGCCTCAGACATAAAGAGCAAGCGTGATGTTATCCAAGCTTACATGGAAAACAAGATAAGACAGTCTGACTTTGTCAATACTACAAGCAAACTAATCAATGACTATATTCAGTACGGTAATTGTTTTGCTACAGTAGAGTTTGAGAGAGACTACACTGAGTACGAAGATGGTGAACGTGCTGTAAACTACGTAGGACCAAAGCTTGTACGTATTAGTCCTTTTGATATTTGCTTTAACCCACTAGCAGCAAACTTTGGTGAAAGCCCTAAGATTGTCAGAAGCATGATGAGCATGGGTGAGTTAGCTAGAAAGATTGAAGAGACTGTAGAGAATGATTACTTAAGTAAAATCTTTGAAAAGATGGTGGGTAACAGGGCTGCAGTAAGCGGTAATGATGTTGACATAGATAAGTCTCACGCTTTTACAGCAGACGGTTTTACAAACCTAAACGAATATTACGAGTCAAACTATGTAGAGCTTATGACATTCTACGGTGACATCTATGATGCTGACACCAAAGTCTTCCACAAGAACAGAGTTATAACTATTGTAGATAGAGCATATGTAATCTACAATGAGCAGAACCCTAGCTGGTTAGGTAAGTCACCTATCTACCATGCAGGTTGGAGAGAACGCCCAGACAATCTATATGCTATGGGGCCACTTGACAATCTTGTTGGTATGCAGTATAGAATAGATCACTTAGAGAACCTCAAGTCTGATGTCTTTGATCAGATAGCTTACCCTATCATTAAGATCAGAGGTGACGTAGAGGACTTCGACTTTGAGCCAGCAGCACGTATATACATGGGTGAAGAAGGTGACGTAGGATACTTAGCTCCTGACGCTACAGCACTAAACGCAGACTTCCAGATACAGAACCTAGAAAACAAAATGGAAATGATGGCTGGTGCTCCAAGAGAAGCAATGGGTATCCGTAGTGCAGGTGAGAAGACAGCCTTTGAAGTACAGCAGTTGATGACTGCAGCAGGACGTATCTTTCAACACAAGACTGCACATTTTGAGAGAGTATTTCTAGAGCCTATCCTAAACGGAATGATCGAAGCTGCTAGACGTAACATGGACTACGCAGATACAATCAGAGTTCTTAACGAAGACTCAGGTGTGTTCTTCTTTGAAGAGATTACAAAAGAAGACATCATGGCTAACGGTAAGATAATACCTATGGGTGCTAGACACTTTGCTGAAAGAGCACAGAGAATACAAAGCTTAACACAACTTTATCAAATAAAATTAGCAGACCCAACTGTTGCTGTTCACTTGTCAGGTAAAGAGTTTGCTAGAATATTATCAGATGAACTAGGTGAACCAGCCTTGTTTGGTGATAACATTACAGTTTCTGAACAACTAGAAACTCAACGTATTACTACTGAAGCTGAAGTACAATACGAAGAAGAACAACAAATAGCAATAGAAGAAGGATTATAATATGCCGTATAAAAAAGGTAAAGTTATGGAATACAAAAACAAAACCGCAGGACCAAAAGGTTACTCTAAAAAGAAGAAAAAGAAAACAAAGATGAAATCTGGCGGTGGCGGCAAATAGTAATGAAAGCCGCTTGGTTTAAAAAATGTAAGACGCAAGAAGACAAGGACAAGATCAAACAAAAGATTGTGTCCAACTCAGAAAGTCTTCTGCTTCTCGAAGAGATTCTTGAGTCTATGCTTGAGGATAGACCGACTACGGCTGACTATGACAGCCCTTCTTGGTCACACAAAATGGCTGATCGTATCGGCTACAACAGAGCACTAACCCAAGTGCTTGATCTTATTAACCTAGATAAGGAATAAAACTATGGTATTTACTGATAACACTGCAACCACACAGGAAGATCAGAACAACGAGACTCAAGTACAGGAAACCCCTTCACAGGAATCCTTTCTTGATAAACTTGTACAGGCAAAGGGAGAGAACTGGAAAAACCCTGAAGTGTTAGCTAAAGGCAAATTAGAAGCCGATGGTTACATTAAAAATCTTGAAGACCAACTCACTCAAATGAGGGAAGACTTGAAGAAACAGGAATACAAAAACGAAGTTCTTGACCAGCTTCAGACCAAGGCCGCTGAAACTACTGCAGCGACTAATGAAGTGCCTAATAATAACAGTAGCACTAAAGACCAGAATACCACTGCAAACTTTAGTGAGGAAGACCTGAAGAGCCTTGTAGAAAAGACACTTGGTCAGCGAGAGTTAGAAGCCAAAGTTAATGGTAACTTACAACTTGTTGATAAAGAACTAGAGGGAAGCTTTGGCACTGAAGCCAAGGCTCAAATCGAAAGGAAAGCTGAAGAGCTTGGTATGTCAATAGATCGTTTACGTGATATTGCTGCTGAGTCACCCAACGCTTTCTTCGCTCTTATAGGTGAGAACAAACGTCCTGTCAGCCCTATGGTTGCTGGATCAGTTCGAACTGAGGGTGTCAATATGCAATCCTCTACGGAAAGAGATTTTAATTACTATCAGAAACTTCGTAGAGACAATCGTAACTTGTACTATTCTGCTAAGACGCAACAACAAATGTTCGAGGACAAATCTCGTCTTGGCGAAAAGTTTGGTGCATAATTAAAGGAACTTAGACATGGCAATGACCACATCTAACACTACGTTCCTGCAACGTGCTCAGGTCTACTCATCAGAATTAAAAGAGATTCTGCGTGATGAGATGATGGCACAAAGATATGTTCGTATGCTTGACGGTTTTCCTGACGGAAACACTTTCAACATTCCTTCTATCGGGCAGGCACAAGTGGACAACTACACTGAGGACAGTGCTGTTACCTACCGTCCATTAGACACAGGTAACTTTACATTCTCAGTCGATAAGTATCTCTCATCAGCTACTTATATGACCAAGAAAGCAGAGCAAGACACATTCTATTCTTCAGAATTAATGTCACGCTTTGTACCTGAACAAGAACGTGCAATCATGGAACATTTCGAGACAACAACTCTCGCTGCTCCTGAAGCTGGCGTATCAGCTAACTCAACAGAAGCAATCAACAGCATCTCAATGCGTGTTGGTTCTACTGGTACAGGGGAAGTTATCTCCTTAAAAGAGTTTGCTTATGCACGTTACGCTCTGAAGAAACAGAACGTTCCAGACAGCAACTTGGTAGCCATCGTTGATCCATCTGTTGAGTACACACTTAACACATTGAGCAACGTAATAAACGTGTCAAACAACCCACGTTTTGAAGGACTAGTTCGTGATGGTATAGCAACTGGTATGCGTTTCGTAGCAAACGTATATGGGTTTGACGTATACTGCTCAAACTTCCTACCAACAGCAACCGATAACGCACTTCCAGATTTAGCTGCTGCTAACCAAGATTACTCATCAACAAACGGTGTTGTAAACTTGTTCTTCTCAGCAGACCAATCTGTAAATCCATTCGTGGGTGCGTTTAGACAGCAACCTCAGGTTGACTACGACTACAACAAAGACTTCCAAAGACACGAGTTTGTAACAACTGCTCGTTATGGTGTCAAGTTGTATCGTCCTGAAAACATGGTTCGTGTTGTCACGAAACCAACAGTAGCGTAAGGAGGTAGATTAATGAGTTATGTAAACGCAGACGGTCTAGAAGTTCTTACCGCAGGTGAACAGGGAACTGCTGCAAAGCGTGGTACTTCTCTTTCAAGTCAGAAGAAAGCATTAGTGATGAATATCACAGGAACAGAAGTTCCTAGTGCTGCTGCAACTCCGCAGGATCACGATGCTTTCATTCCAGCAGGTTCGTACATCACTGGTGCTCACCTTATTGTCTCAACAGCTTTCACCTCAGGTGGTTCAGCTACATTGACAATCGGTGCATATCAGCAAGACGGTACGACTGTAGATGCTGACGGTATTGACGCAACTATTGCTTTAACAGCTATTAACGCTACAACAAAAGCAGTAGCTTGTGACGGTGCTTTAGTCGGTGGTGCAGCAAATGTTGGTGCAGCAGATGTATACATCGAAGCTATCTATGGCACAGCAGCATTAACTGCTGGTGAAGCCAAGTTGGTTATCGAATACATCGAGGCTTAAAAGCTTTGGGTGTTCCTTCGGGAGCACCCTACTTATTCCCTAGGAGATATTAATGGCAAACGTAAACCACTCTACTCTTTCTGATCCTTTCTTACACGAACCTAAAGGCGTTGCTTCAGCAAGTAGTGGTGACGTTTACTTAGCTAACGGTTCTGGCTCAGGTACTTGGACATCTAGACAAGCTATACTAACAGTTCAGTTTCCAGACATTTCATCTGCAAGTAATCTTTATGTACCCATACCTTATGCAGGAACTATAACTAAAATACAAAGTGCTTTGACAGCAGCTATATCTGGTGGAGATGCTGTATTTACTGTAACTAATTCATCGGGTTCTTCAATGGGAGTCCTTACTATAACTCAATCAGGTTCTGCTGCAGGTGATGTAGATACACTATCACCTTCATCGAACAACACAGTAACAGCAGGAAGTTTTATAAAGATAGCGTGTGCAGGTGCACCAAGCTCACACGTTGAAGCTTGCATAGTTGTTTGTGTGGATGGATCATAATGAAAAGTAATCTCTTACAAATAGTACAGTCTATTCTATCTGATATGGATTCAGAGGATGTCAACACTATCTCTGACACAGTAGAGGCCCAACAGGTAGCCTCAGTAGTAGAAGATACTTACTTCAACATAATTGCAGCTAGAGATATACCAGAGCATAACAAATTAATACCTCTAGTTTCTTTAGCTAACAACGCAAAGCCTACTCACTTTACGTACCCTGCAAGAACAAAACAATTAATGCGTCTTGACTACAACATAGGAACTGCTTCTGTTCCTGACTACAGAGAAATAGTTTATGTAGAACCTTTAGTGTTCCTAGACAGAATGGATGAGACAGCTAAGAAAGTAACTACTGTTGACCAATCTGTAGAACTATTTGTAGGAAACGATAAAGACCCATCGTATTACACTTCATTCAATGACAACCACATTATAATGGATGCTTATGATGCTGCAGTAGAAGCTAATTTAGCAGCTAATAAAACAAGAGCGTTCTGTTCTATATACCCAACCTTCAGTCAAACAGATGCTTTCGAGCCTGACCTAGATCAAACACTAATGCCTTTACTACTGGCTGAAGCTAAGTCAGCTTGCATGAGTTTATTTAAGGGAGGCTCTGATCCCAAGGTTGAACAGTCTGCACGTAGGTTAAAGTCTTACGTACAAAATGATCAGTACAAAACTAGACTAGCTTCAAGAAACCAGTACGGAAGAAGTTAATGATTGAAATAGATATTGACACAGTGAACCAACATTGTGTAATAAAGTCTGATAAGATGTTATCAGAGATTTATGTCAGTAAAGAAGAAAGTGGATACAGTTTCTTTAAAGTAAAGTTTGAGAAGGGTTCAGTACCAAGTGAACTATCTGGCAGATACTCTAGCTTACAAAAAGGCAAAGAAGCTGTAGAGCATTACTTAAGAAACAAAGTAAAAACTAAAACTGTTCAGCGTAATGAATACGCAGACCAACGTGAGAAAGAACGCAATGGCTCAAAGTCTAAGTCAAAAGGCAGTTAACAACTTTGTCAAAGGTCTTGTAACTGAGGCTGCTGAACTTACATTTCCTGAAGGTGCTTCTGTCGATGAGCTAAACTGTGACCTACGTAGAGATGGTACTAGGCGTAGACGCTTAGGCGTAGAGTATGAGACAGGTAATGTTCTGTCTTCGTTTACCCTTAGTGATGCTGAACAGACAGCCACAGGCTCTTGGGTTAACGTTGGTGGTAATGCTGATCTAGAGTTCTTGGTTCTTCAGAAAGGAGCTACTCTTTTCTTTTACAACAAGGGTGCTTTACCTTACTCCAACCAAGTAGAGTCTAACTCAGTTAACCTAGCATCTTTTGAGCAATCTGGTTCTAATGGTGCAGACACAGCTAAGTGTCAGTTTACATCAATCAAGGGTACTCTAGTTGTATCATCACCTGAGATAAACACTATAGCTGTTCAGTATAGCTCAGGAACATTTACTGTAACTACAATAGATTTTATAATCAGAGACTTTGAGTTTCAAGGTGACACAAGTACTTACTTTACAAACGAAAGTTCACCTTCACAAAACAGGAAGTATGATGCACAGAACGCAGGTTGGAACACAGGCAATGGTGCTCCTACAGACCTAACCAAAAGACTTACGCACCCTTGGTACGCAGGTAAAGACACAGATGGTAACTACGATTCTGCAGAGTGGGAAAAGATTTACGGTGGTACAACTCTAACAGGTAACGGTCACTACAAACTAGCTTTTTTTACAAAAAACAGAGGTTTGGCTGCTCAGTTATCTGGGTTAACAAAAATGACTGACCCTGAATCATCTAGGTTTAGATGTGCTGAGTCTTTCTCTGGTAGAGTTTTTTACGCAGGTATTGACAGTGCTGAAAATGCTGGTACAATACTCTTCTCTAAACTTGTTGAGACAGTAGATGACTTAGGTGTTTGTCACCAACAGAATGACCCTACTTCAGAGTACATATCTGATCTCTTAGATACAGATGGTGGCACTATAAGAATACCAGACGCTGTTAAAATACAAAGGCTATACGCTTACCAAAACTCTCTCTTTGTGTTCGCTGAGAATGGTGTGTGGCAAATCTCTGGTGTGGACGGTGTGTTTAGAGCAGCGTCCTTTTCTATAAACAGGGTTACTAGAGTTGGTATCTTACAGCCTCAGACATTTGTTGAAGCTGAGGGTGTTCCTTTCTGGTGGTCAAGATTTGGAATACACACACTACAAACAGATCCAGTGTCAGGTCAAGGTCAAGAACAGAACATAACAATACCTACTGTTCAAACCTTTTGGGATTCTATTGACGCTGATGCTAAACTAAAAGTAACTGCTGTTTACGATGCAATCAACAAAAGAATATACTGGGGCTATCCTGACGCAAGTGAAACTGTAGCCTCAAAGCTTAACAACTTTCTAATCCTTGACGTACCTCTGCAAGCTTTCTTTCCTTGGAAAATATCAGATGAAGCGTCTAACACAGACGCTGTAGTTGGCCTAGCTTTTTATTCAGGGTATGGTGCTAGTGAAGTAGCTCTAGACGTTACATCAAACAGCGGTGCAGACGATGTTGTTACATCTAATGGTAATGACGTCGTGTCTACACAAATATCTAATACTAACACAGGAGACCCAGCTATTGTTCTTATCTGTAGGGAAGGGTCAAACAACAAGATAACCTTTGGTGCATTTACAGGTATTGCTTTTCTTGACTGGACAACAACAAACTACTCATCATTTGCTGAAACAGGTTACGACTTTGTAGGTGATGTTATAACCAAAAAGAACGCACCTTACATTGTTACATACTGTAGAGTAACTGAGACAGGATTTACAGGTAATGAGAATGATGGTTACGAAGCTGTAAGACCCTCAGGTTTAAAAGTTTCTGCTTCTTGGGATTTTGCTGAAGCCTTTGGTACAGCGCAACAAGTATACAGATTAAAGTATCCTTTGTTTCCTAACAACAGTAACCTTAGTGACTTCAACTATCCAGATGATGTCATAACATCAAGAGTAAAAATACGTGGACACGGACGATCCATGAGAATAAAATACGAAAGTGAACAGGGTAAAGACTTCTTGCTCCTAGGTTGGGGCTTGGTACAAGGAAGGAACCCTAGATACTAATGTTAATACGTGATTTGCGTCAAGAAGACTTGTATGACGTTTTGTACTTCTGTAAAAAGTTCTACAAAAAAGCTGGCTTCGAAGACTTAGGAAAGCTTAACCAAGAAAAAACTCTACAATACATAACAAGTTTACTAGAAAACCAAATGGCACTATGTAAAGTTGTAGTAGACGATGATGAGATAGAAGGTTTTGCTGCCTTTGCTCTTACAGAAAGTCCTTTTAGTGACGAGATAATAGGATACGAGCTTTTCTTTTGGTTAAACAACAAGAACGCTTTTACAGCTAAGAAACTCATAAAAGAATATGAGGATTGGTGTAAAGAAAAAGGTTGTGTTGCTGTACGTTTTGGTAGTATAGCTGCACTAGAAGATGATAAATTTTTAAATTTTTTAACTAAGCAAGGTTTTACTAAAAGAGAAACCTTCTTCACGAAAGGAATATAGTATGGCTTTTGTCCCTGCTCTAGGTGCTGCACTTTTAGGCGGTGGTGCTGTTGCTACTGCTGCTGGTACTATAGGAACTGCTATAGTAGGAGGTGTTGCTATAGCTGGTGCTACTGCTGGTGTTGTTAGTACAGTCAAATCTGTTAAGTCTGCCAAAGCTGCTTCTGCTACTGCTGTACAGATAGCACAAACACAAGTGCAACAACAGAAAGTAGCAGCTACAAGACAGCGAAGACAGTCTGTAAGAAGTTTTATTAGGCGAAGATCACAGCTTAGAGCCGCTGCTGCTGCAGGTGGTATCCAAGGATCAGGTGTTGCAGGTGGATTAGCTAGTTTGTCATCTCAGTATGGAGCAAACCTAGGATTTGGATCACAAATGGGAGCTTTAAGTGGTCAGATTACTACACTTTCTGGTATACAAAGTACTCAGCAAGCACAATCTGGTATGTACAGTAACATAGCAAGTTTAGGTTTTGGTCTTACTGGTGCAACTATTAAATATGGTGAAGATATTGGTGAAAAACTGTTTAGTTAGGATCACACTAAAATGACAACTCTTTTAACTCTTGAAGATAAAGTCTCCAATGAACTAGCTTTAATGGACGAAACAGAGGCTGAACTTGAGAAACCCTATAACCCTACAAGTCAAGTAAACATAGACAAAGCCCAAGAAGTTTCCATAGCTACAGCTATACCTGTTGATCAGGTAGAGGCTGAGGTTGCTATGGGTGACAATACTGCTGAGGTTGTAGCTCTACAGCAAGGCGTAAACTTTAACTACGCAGCAGCTATAGAAAAAGCCTACGAAGATGGCCTTAGTGCAGAAGAGATGTCTGAAATAATCAAGGAGCGTACAGAGAAGGGTCAGGATATGACGCTTGGTGAGTACTCCTTGATACAACAGTTGATGTTAGATGATAACGGTGTCAACGGATACGCTGCTCGTACTCTGGCAAATATGAAGTCTTGGAATGACCTAGTAGCTAAGGAGCTAGAAGACAACGATCAGTCAGGTGTATCTAAAATACTATCATTTCTAGATGTTAATGTTCTAAGAGAGATAACTATAGGTGCTTTCGAGAACATAACCTACAGGTCTAACCGTGAAGGTAAAGAGATACGAGGTGCTTTCAATACACTATCCCCTAACGAGTTTAAGGACTGGGCTAAAGAGTACATAGCAGAACGTAAGAACGAAGGTATCTTCTCTGACGATAGTATCTGGAACCTTTACAAAGCAGCCAATGATGCTACTTACCTAGGTGATGACCCTATGGCAAACCTATGGGCTGTCTTTGGTGTAGTAGATATAGCTACACTAGGGTCTACCAAGGCTGTAACTTCACCTTTGAAGTCTTTAGTAACTAAAGGAGCTAAAGAGTTTGCTGGCGAAGAAGGTACAATACTAAACAAAATCTCTGGTTTGTCAAAGTCTCGTAAACCTGTAGACACTGTGGCTGTCATAAAGGGTGATGAAGCTGCTGCTGAGGTAGCAGGTAAGCTAGTGGATGATACTGGTGCACAGACAGACGTAGTAAATGCAGGACGAACACTACCAGAAGAACTAGACCCTGTGTCAGGACCAGCTAGTAGACCTAATGGTGTTACCTTTAGAGACTTTGTAAGGAAGAACTCTATTACAGAGATGCTAGAAAAGGCTAATCGAAGAGGTAGCTTTGGTGAGTATGTATCAAGAGAAACCTTAGAGAAAGTTTCTTTAGAAATAGCAGCTAGAATATCAGCTAGTGTCAATGACGCAGTAGTCAATGTAAAGAGAACTAAGATTATTGACGAAGGTTCAGAAGACTACAAGGTAGTAGTTAGACTAGGTAAGGATGGCTCAGGTGCTCCCTTCAGAAGAAAGATGGATGCTGAGGCTGTAGCTGCACAAGACCCTAGCCTGAAGGTTGTCAAGAAAGAAGAAGGTAGAGGCTGGTTCGTAGAAACTGAAGAGCGTGTCAATGTCCTAGGTTTACCAGATGAAATAGACAGGTTTGATAAGGGTGGATTTGTCAAGGATGCAATCAATAAAGTATTTGGTGCAGCAACACTTAGGCTTGGTGACAAGATTGGTGGTAAGTTCTTACAGGCTGAAGCAGGTCAAGCCCTAGTATCTAACCAAGTAAAGCCTTACGAAAAGATTATAAGAAAAGTAAAAGGAAAAGAAAGAGAAAATCTTTCAGACTTCTTTACTCAGCTACGTGATGGTGAGTTATCTTGGATGAGAGCTTACCCTACTAGAGAATCATTTGACTCTATGTACAAAACAATGTACGGAGTCAACCCAAGTAAAGAGACACTTGACGCATATGACGCTTTAGTAGACTTAAGTGACGCTTCTTGGCATATTCAGTCATCTGCTAGGCTCAAGCGTGTAGTAGCTGAGGGTGGTGAGTTTGTAAATATCACAGAAGAGTTTGGTGATATAGGCTACCGTGTATCTAGTGTGCCTGACAATGAGCTAATACTAGACCTAAAAGCAAAAGGTGGTAAAGGTGGATCATTTAAGCAGAGCGAGATCAATCCTGACAAACCTATCTACAAGATACCTAACACATTCTTAGACCATTTGTACGTAACTAACGTAGATTCTGTACGTGTACTAGAGCGTGTGGACGTAATGCCTTACAATGCAGGTGGCCCTAGAACAAACGCAGAGTTTAGATACTTTATAGGTACTGTCAGAGAGCAGACCCTGTTCTCAGGTAACACAATCTCTACAGGTTTTAGAACTTTACTAGGGTCATTTGGTCAAGATCAAGCTAGACTAGCAGTTAAACAACTTAACAATGTAACAACCAAAGTAAAGTCACTAATGGATGACATGGGTGTTGATGACATCCAGAACCTCAACCTATCTAAGGAACAATACGAAGAATTAGGTGATGTAATACGTGCTAACAATGATTGGAACAAGCACATAACAGACCTAGAAGACTTAAAAGGTTTGTCACTAAAGCACAACTTTAAGTTTACAGAAGAGTTTAGGTTCAAAGCTAGGGATCAGAAGGTACAACTAGACGAGGCTGGTCAAGACCCATCTATGGTTGACATGAGCTTCGGTCAGGTTGTAGGTTCACGACTAAACATGAAGCGTGGTGACACACCTCTCATAGAGTTTGGTGGTAAGAAAGCTACCAACGCAAGTCCTATCTCTACAATAGCTGATCAGTTTGGGTCAGAGGCTTTTGGTTACGCTAACCGTGCAGCATCTCAGAGTGCTATGGTTGGTTGGGTTAAACTTGCTGAGAAGACACAAGGTATTGTAAGCTTCCCTAAAGGTATACCTGAGAATGACTACTATAACAGGTTTATGCAAGCTGAAGTAAGTAAGACAGGTAAGTACAATGACCTAGCTGCACAACTAAGAGAGCAACAAGACGTAATTAAAAGAAGAATGAGTCAGTCTACTTGGCTTAGTGACAGGTGGGATAGCTTTACATCCTCAGCTACAGAGTTTGTCTTTGGTAAAACTGGTAAGAAGATAGACTTTACTAAGGCTGACCCTGCGTCTAGACTATTGCAGGTAGGCTTCTACTCTAAGTTTGGTTTCTTTAATCCTGATCAGTTTGTGCTACAGGGTATACACTCTCTAACAATAGCTGCAATATCACCAAAGCAAGGTCTAAAGGCTCTAGGGCTTGTGACACCTATGATGGTTATAGCCAACGCACCAGATTCAGCAGCTAGAAGACTAGCAGTCCAAAGACTGTCAAAATTTTCAGGTATGGATGAAACTGAATTAAACACTTTACTTAGGTACATGGATGAAAGTGGTAGAAACTTTATCAATAACGAGGTCATAGAACTACAAGGACCAACCACCTTTGGGTCAGCAAGTAGTCTGACAGGTAAAGCTCAAGAAAAAGTAGGTAGTTTCCTAGATTACAGTACTATGTTCTTTAGAGAAGGTGAAAGAGTATCACGTTTAACTGGTGTTATTACAGCTTTCTTAGAGCACAGAGCCAGAAGACCTAACATAGACCCATTGTCACCAGACGGTAAGCTCTGGATAACAAACAGAGAGCAAGACCTAACCTTTAGAATGACTACTCAGTCACGTAACCTTGCTCAGAGTGGACCTATGAGAGTGCCTACACAGTGGCTATCCTTCAGTATACGTGCTATGGAGAACATTGTAGTAGGTAGAAACTTTAGTGCTGGTGAACGTGCAAGAATGTTCATGGTTATGGGGCCAATGTTTGGTCTTACAGGTCTTGGTGCAGGTAAGATGGCTACCTACTTCACTGAACAACTAGGGTATAACCCAAGTGATGAGAACGCTGTAGAGACACACAACAGAATTAAGTACGGTTTGATAGACGCACTGTTGTCAAACGCTCTAGGTACTGAGACAGCCTATGCAACTAGGGTAGCACCTGTGGATCAGTTCTTTGATACACACAAGAAGCTTACAGAAGAAAGTTTCTTTACAGCTTTATTTGGCCCATCAGGTGAAATATCTAGGGATATGCTAGGAGTAGCCTCATCTGCTGTCAAAGCCACACTAGGTGGTAGACCTGAGATGGTAAGAGAAGACTTGACGCAGTTAGTTCGTAACCTTTCTACAGTTGATAAGGCTGTAAAAATAAAAGAACTGATAGAAACAGGGTCATACCGTAGTAGAACAAGAAAAGAGGTAGTAGGAAACCTAGAACCTGTGACTGCTGCTGCAGTACTGTTTGGTGCTACTCCTGCACCAGTACAGAACTACTATGATTACCAAGAAATGGTCTACAAAAAGAACGATTACTTCAGAGATATGTCTAAGAGATTGAGATCAAAAGCAACTCTTGCCGATTCCCTCTTGACAGAAGGTAGCGAAGATGATATGATAAGAGGATTAAAGCTAAGACAAGAAATAAATGATGAGATTGATTCGTCAAGACTGTCTGCAACTCTAAAACTTGAGTTACAAAAAAGTTTAATAAACCCTGATTCTGTTATTAATTACTATAGAAATGCTATACGTCTTGGTGTAGAATACGAAACAGATTTACTTAATCAACAAATGAGATAAGGATTTACTATGGCTGGATTTTCCATAGACATTGGTGACGAAGGAGCAGGTTACGAAAAAGCTGTTAAGATGCCATCGTCAAGCACATCAGCAGCAGCAGTGGCTGGTACACTAAAGATAGCTGATGGTATTTTTAAAGTACTGGATCAGTATGATAAAGCTCAAAAGTCTTCAGCACCAACAGAAGGGTCAGTAAAGAGAGCAGCTTTTGCTAACTTTGCTCAGTCTGTCAATGCAACAAGAGGACAAGACCCTTTAAAAGCTAAGGTAGCTATAAACTCAGCAGTAGTTGCTTACACAAATGCTGGCTTTGAGATTGGTCAAGCTGAAAAAGACTTAGTACAAAGTTCTACAGGTCTTTCACTAGACTATATAGGTCTTGATCCTAATCAACAAGCTATAACTAAAGCTTTAGATACAATGTCTGAGAACCCTTCTTACTATCTTGGAGAGAAAAATAAGTTAGACGCTACAGGAAAACCATATACACAGACAGAACTTATCCAGAACACAGTGGCAGAGATTCAAAGAGTAGAGTCAGCGTCTTTATACATAGCAAATACCCAAGTAACAGACCAAGCAAACTTCCAAAAAGAGTATATGCCAAGAGCTAAGGAGTTAATCTCAGACCTAAGAAACAAAGTTGTTCTAGGTTTGCAGATAGAAGCTGACGAAGGTAAGAGCATAATGGCTGAGAATATGGTTAGCTTAGAAGTTGAGTTAGCTAACTTAGAAGGTTTTCTAAAGAGTAAGATACCAGCAGGATTACCTACAGATATAAGTAAACCTTTGTTTGATGACATAGAAGTACTAAGAGGACAGCTAGACATTCTGAAAAACTTCGATAAGAAAAGAATAGATGCTAAATCCCTTGATCTAATAAACAGAAACACTGAAGTTCTCCTAGACTTTGTTGAAAAAAATGTAGATAATCCTATTGTTGCTAAAGCAATGCTAAGTGGAAACTTTGATGTTACTGATCTAGTTTTAGGGCAAATAACTGACTTAAAAACCTCTTTAAACAACTTAGACAAAGAAGACCTAGAGTATGTTGACCTATTTACCTTTGCTCCACCTGAGGCTGCTTCTGAAGTATCTGGAAACAAGATTGAGTCAGAGACAGGTGTAAAGACTACTTTACTAGATAACAACTTAACTAGCATACATGATGTAGAAGAAATAGAAAAAGCTGAAAATCGTAGCATGACTAAGCGTAAAGATGCTATATTTTTTGCTTCTCTTGAAAGAGTAAATCGTGTTGATCCGTCCAGTATGAATAGACCAGAACATAGAGACAACTTCTTGGGTGGTGTAGGACAGGCAACTATAAACATCTCTACATCTCCTGAGATATTCAAGACAACCACACTTACTCAAATCTACAATGAGCAGACATACAAAAGCTTAGAGATCATAGATGATCTAGACCCAACACAAGCTACTGTAGCTAGGGCTAGACTAGCAGATGGACTAAAGGCTCAGTTAAACCTTGTCTCTACTGCTGTATCAGGCTCTGATCAAGGCTCATACTTCAAGGTCACTGGTCTTGGAGAGATACAGTACGACTTAGAGAGCCGTGTAGACACAGGTATGATACGAATGGATAAGTCTGTGTTACCTTTAGTGAAAGGTTATGCTTCTAAGCACTACAATGGTGACGTAACTTCTATGGTAGCAGACAGAGGACGTAGGTTAGAAACTCTAGAGCGTAGTCAGATAGAAGATGCAGGTTTCAAGTTTATTACAGCTTACGGTGACTACAAGAAAGTACTAAAGAACTCCAATAGAAAGAAGTTCTACATCAAGCACATGAAAAGACTAGGTTTGTCAACAGGAGACATAGAACAAAGCTTGATAAGAGAAATAGAACAGACAGAACAAAAAACTATGGGTACTCTACGTAACCCTTGGCAGATATTCTGGTCAGATGAAACAGATACTGATGAGAAACTATTCTTATCTATTGAAAAAGGTGAGTACTACACTGACATCAACGGTGATGTAAGGGTTAAAAACTAGTGGCTAATATATCTGTAGAACGTGGTACATTAGTAGAAGGACAACGACAGAAAGTTGTTGAAACTATAGCTGCTGTCAACGAGGGTAACGCATCTGTAAAGGGCGGTACTCTTGTAATGAAGAAAATGGCTACAAATATAAACGAAAATATAAAAGGTGCGATGGGTGCTATGAGAGCAGCCACGATAAAAGAAGATGGACCAATATCAGAAAATCCAGAGAGGCAGTTTTATCAGTCAGGTGTACCTTTGGATCAAAGGATTACTGAGCCTGAAGCTGATGGTGCTCCTGATCCTACTGTTGTCACAATGGAACCAGCCGATAAAAAAGTAGAGATACCTCAAGCTCCTGAGGTTACTACACAAGAGATAACACAACCAGAGGCTACTCAAAGCAATAACGTAGATGCAATAGAAGCTCGTAAAGCAGAAGCTATGGAAGCACAGAAACTTTTAGGTGTTACTGTTGATGGTGATTTTGGTCGTGGTTCTAAAAGAGCTATGGCAAGCTTTCAGTACAAAGTAGGACTTCCTGTTTCTGGAAAGATAGACCCTGACACAATGGAGGCTTTAAGAAATCCAAACAGTGCTGATCCTAGAAATGTCAAACCTAGAATAAATGTGCTAAATGAGGCTGGTAATGCTCCTGACATGGGTAAAGTTACAGAGTGGGCGAAGAAGAATATAGCTGATCCATTAAAAGCAGCCGCTTTTGTATCTACTGTTGAAGCAGAAACAGGGCAACGAACATTAGTAGAGACAGGCTACTCTAAAGAAAGAGCTATAGAAGTATTTGTAGATCGAAATGCTAGGGAAGATGGTACACTTGGACCAAAGATGACTGCTAGAAAAGCAGCTATTGAAGCATTACCTTCAAATCATTCTGCAGATGATATTTTTGACATAGTATATGGGAACCGTTTAGGAAATGATCAACCCACTGACGGTAGTAAATTTAAGGGCAGGGGTCTGATCCAAATTACTGGCAAGGCTAACTATAAAGCAGTAGGAGATATAATAGGTGTAGACCTTGTTACAAATCCTGAGTTAATAAATGATCCCAAGAATGCAGCCCCTGCTGCTATGGCTTACCTCAGTTTAGCAGGTAAAGACTTTTTTGATAAAGATGTAACTCAAGACAGCCTTGCAAAAACTGTAGGACATTCTGACGATGCCTCTAACACAGAAGCTAAAGCACGTTTTGACAGGGCAAAACAATTAAAAGAAGAGATGTACCCATGAAACTAGCACTAGCACTAACACTCGTACTATTCCTAGGTGGCTGTCTGTCACCTCTAGCACTAATGGGAAGCCTTGGTGGTGGGGGTAAAGGTGATGGCACATCAGTCAACGCCAACACACAGATAGGTAAAGAGAACAACCAGTCAGCCATTGACCAGAGTAAAGACATATCAGGTGAGAACGTATCAGTAGATCAGTCAGAAGGTAACTTCAGCATTGATGGTGACGCAGGTAACGTCAAGGTGCTGAACCAAGACATACCTATGTGGATGATACTACTAGCTGTACTAGGCTGGATGCTACCGTCACCAATAGAAATTTGGAGAGGCTTTCTTAAAACTATAACATTTGGTAGGTATCGTGGCTAAGATAGACAAATCAAAGATGAAGTGCAACAGCCCTAAGCGTCAGGTTTCTGGCGGCAAGAAGTTTGTTGTCAAGGCTTGTCAGGGTGGTAAGGAAAAGATCATTAGGTTTGGTGATGCCAACATGACAATCAAGAAGAGTAACCCTAAGCGTAGAAAATCTTTTCGTGCAAGACATAAGTGTGACACAGCTAAAGATAAGATGACTGCACGATACTGGTCATGTAAGAAGTGGTAGAGTAAATGGAGTTACCTAAAGTAAATATAGCAGTGATTGGTATTGTCTGCAGTTCCTTAGGTGGGATGGTGTGGTACGCTAGTGAGCAAGCATCCATAATAGCTAACCTAGAAGAGACTGTCGCAGTGCTTGATGCACAAAGCAATACAACTGACAAAGTAAATATGCTCAGAGATATTGAGCAGAACAAAGACAACATAAACGAAGCAGTTGGTATCATGGCTGAGATGGAAGCAGACGTATACGATGAGACTGACGAGTTATGGGAAGAGATAGACGGTATGAGCATGAGTATAATGCGTATCGTTGAACTACAGCAGAGGGTAGCCCTACTAGAAAGAACACTTGAGTTCATCAATAGAGACCACAAAGATATTCTTGATCCGAGGCACTAACTATGATTGATCCACTCAGCGCATTAGCGATGGTCAAGGGTGGCATAAGTGCAGGCAAGGCACTATCCTCTATGTCCAAAGAACTAGGTGGTTTCTTTGACAGTGTAGACAGCGCAAAGAAGGAACACGAGAAGAAGAAGCAAAGCCTTTTTAGTAGTACAAACGAAGAAGCTATGGACACGTTTATGAAACGTCAACAGGCTAAACAGGCTGAGGAAGAATTAAGAGAGTTCATTGTTAACACTATTGGTTATTCTGCCTATCAGGAACTACTCAAGCTTCGTAGAGAAATAGCTCAAGAAAGAAAAGAAGAAGAGAGACAAGCAAGAATAGATGCTGAACGCATGAAAGAGAACGCTGAGATGGCGTTCATTGCTGTAGTAATATTCTTGTTGATTTGTGGTGGGGCGTTAGGTTTACTAGTCGCTATGGGTTGGGTCGATTTATAATGGTAGAAGAATACGACTTAGATAAGAACGGTAAGCTAGATGCCGAAGAGCGTCAGCTTTACTTAGAAGATAGACGTAGAAAAATTGAAGATGACGATGCCAAGCGTGATGCCCAACGCAACATGACTTGGTTTGCTCTATCAGGTATGGTGCTGTACCCTGCAGGTATCTTTTTCTGTACTGTAATTGGTCAAGAGACTGCTGCAATGTTGATAGCTGACATAGCTAACATCTACGTTGTGTCTGTATCAGCACTTGTCGGAGCATACTTTGGGTTTACTGCGATGGGAAGTAAGAAATAATACGAGGTTAAGTAATGGCTAAATCAGTACCAACTAATCCTGCTCTCTGGTCAAGAGCTAAAACAGCAGCAAAGAAAAAGTTTAAAGTATATCCTTCAGCTTACGCAAATGCTTGGGCAGCTAAATGGTACAAGTCCAAAGGTGGTAAGTGGAAGGGTGCAGATAACAGAGTGAAGAGGAAAGCGTAATGAGAAGATATTTGAAAAGACTTTGGTGTGCGTTGAGAAACCGTAAGTGTAACCCAGAGTGTACCTGTTGCTGACATGGCTAAAGGTGTAAAGCATTACTTCAGGGATGGAACTGAGCACAAAGGTGGTAGTCACAAGATGCCTAACGGAGACATACACTCAGGTAAAACCCACGGTAAAACAAGTAAGAAGTTATACCACTTCAAAGACCTTAGTGCTACAGCAAAGAAAAAGGCTAGAGGCTAATGGCTAAGAAGGGTGGCTTAGGGAAATGGTTTGCTGAGGATTGGGTTGATGTTAAGACTGGCAAACCTTGTGGACGTAAGAAAGCTAAGGGAAGCAAGCGTCCGTATCCAGCCTGTCGCCCGAAGTCGGTGGCAGGAAGAATCTCCAAGAAGGAGGCTTCCAAAAAGAAAGGACCGAAGAGAGTATCTTGGTCCACAACAGCATCAGGTAAGAAGAGAAAGAAATAAGGGAGCCTAAGTAGCTCCCCTTTTTTATACCTTAGCACCCCATCTATGACAGTGAGAATCCAATATCATCCAACCCTGTGCTTCTAGTTGGAGTTTACCATCGGATACAGAGGCAAGACACTCCTTCTCTGAGTTAAAAACTCTAGGTGTACCAAAGCTTCTACAGTCTGTCACTGACATATTACAGGCTAGAATTATAGCAGTAAACATTTAGTTTCCTTCCATCTCCTGTATCAACCTGTCTAAGTACCACTTAGCTTTCTTCAGGTCTTCTACAGGTTTACCTTTGTATCTGTACCTATGTAGATACTTCTTACAGTTACCCTCTAGGTAGCCCATGAACATCATAGTATCCATGTTGTCTTTCATATAGTCTATACACTCTATCTCGCCATCACCATAGTGTGGTGGCTTATTTACTACAGTGTCTAGGTCTACATCTCCTATCTCATCCAACATTTCTTCTATTGTAAAATCTTCTTTTTCCATCTAAGCTCCTATATCTACTACTTCACATACGTCACCACTGCAAGCAAACGTCTGACTTGAGTTAGTACTATCTTCTTTTTCGTATTCTGTCAAGAGTGACCAGTCTATTTTGTCTGGCATTAGTGACAATAATGTCACATACTCACTCTTCATTATGTCCTGATAAGGTGCTTGTTGGTACGTGTGTTCGTTGTATGGTAAGAACGACACGCCTGACATCTCATCAAAGTGTTTGTAGACAAATGCTCCAACCTCAAACCACTCATCCTTTCTTACGTTGATAGTTACACTAGGCTTGTGCTCACACCAATGTCTCTGATACATAAGCCATGTCTCTAGCTGATCTATAGCTGACATATCCTCAGTAACTATAGCGTTGGCAGGAGACTTAACAGGGAAGCTAAACACTGTGGTCTGATCAGGTTTCATTACACAAGGTTCACTAGGTATGCCCTGATCCTTCATAAAGGCTGTCAGTGGGTCTTTGTTGTCACCTCTTACAGTCCTGATGTAGTGTTTGGAATGTCTTGCGTGGATACCTGAGGCACTGTCCACAAGTTGACTGACGGTTCCTGAGGGTTTGACACAGGTAATAGCAGTGGAAGGATTAATCCCAAGAGTATTAGCCAAACTATTATTTGTGTTAACTGCAACCTGTCTAAGATTTTCGAGATTCTTTGATAGCCCATTGCTCTTACTCGTTAATAAAGGGTTGTCCATTATGCCTGTCAGGGATACACCTAGCAGACGCTCTTCTTCTGTGTTGTCTTTCCATATCTTACGAAGGTAAGGGAACTTAGTGTAGGTAGACTGTATAGTTCCTAGTGTTGTAGCTATCCTTACCTTACGTGATAAGTCAGCAAAGTTATCACTAGACCTTACGACAACTTCTGTCAAGTTACAGAACTGATAGGGTCTAAGTATTATTTCTGAGCAAGGGTTAGTTCCAAACTGCCAATCAGGGTCACGCCTACCATACTTAGCTGCTTGTGCCTTGCTTGCTTCTCTGTTGAAGATACCTCGCTCACCACTACCTGATTCGACTAGAGCCATCCACTCACGCATGAACGACAGGCTATCAGGCTTCTCTGTGTAGGACACTGAGTTGTTAGCTAGAGCACGTTGAGGATCGTTAGTCCACCAATCACCTGACTTAGCGTGTCGCATCCTATCATCTGACAAATTAGACAGACTAATCATAGCTGACCTACGGACACCACCAACTACTACAACCTCACCAATCTTACACATAAGATCGTGACACTCTATTGATGATAGTCTACGTCCTTGTGCGTCCTTGAATATCTTTATAGAGAAGTTAAACAAGTCAACCAAGGGGGCAGGACCACTAGCTCTACCACCGAAAGTCTTTAGCCTAGCACCTGCAGGTCTGACCTTTGATACATCCCACTTAGGTATCTCTCCTGCCCACAACAATGCTAGTATCTGCCTGAAAGCTTTAGCCCAACCCTCTTTACTATCCTTGACAACAACTGTGGTGTCACTTTCGTACAACTCAGGTACTTCAGGTAGCTGCTGTACGAACTGTCGCTCTACTGAGAAGCCTACACCAGTGCCACACAACAGGATAAACATAGCCTCATCGAAAGACTTAGGGTCATCGACAGGTAGGTAACTGCAGTTGTATCCTGATGTGTTGTCTCTATCCAATGCCTTACCTGCTGTCATCATAGCTCTCATGCTAGGCATAACCTCTAGGCTAAGGATTGATTGTTCTATCTGGGTGACAAAGCTGTCTTTACCCATGACAGGTATGACTACATTCTCCATGTATCTGTCAACAGTCTCAGCCCAAGTCTCTCTTCGTTGTTCTTTCTCTAGCCAACGTGCGTATCTGCTTGTGTGTATGAACGCTTGGTAATCTGTTGGTAAGTAGTTGTTCATCTCTTATCCCCATTTCCTCGTAGTGTTCCTCGTTTCTGTCTGCTATGTAACTTCTCTAGGTTACTATAAGCTACGTTCTCCATGTCAACATTCAAGTCTCTACACAGAGCAGCTATATACCAGAGACAATCTCCTATCTCGTCAGCTATAGCCTCACGATCAAAGTCTCCATCTCTCATAATCTTTTTGACTTTGTTTGCTACCTCTCCTGCTTCAGCAGCTAGACCCAAGGCAGGGTAGATCACTGCGTGTTTCTTATCGTAGATAGCTGTCGATGCAGCTTGCTTTTGGTAATTGTCCATATCAAGAGGGTCTTGATTGTAGTATTGAAAAGCATTTATATCGTCTAGAGTTATCACTGTTCTTGTTCCTTCCACTGTTTTATCTCAACATCCAAATAAAAGTAATCATTCATGTTGATAGTTCCATCGTCCACCAACTTTCTTACGATTGCTTCCTCATCTAAATCATTTTGTTCCATCAATAACTTTAGTCCGTAGTTATTGACAAGAGCTTCTATCTTACTATCATGGTCAAACATTGTCAAGCCTTAATGTATCCAAAGGGAAGTTTCTTTTTCGTGAAGTATGGGTGTAGTTGATTGCTTAAGCTTGTTCATAAAGTTGTAAGCAGTGTTGAAGTCTTTGAACTCTAACTCTTCATCAAAGACTAGACCCTTCTCTTCAATCATACACAGTAGTATCCACTTATCTCCTTGGTCTATCGGACCATCAAGATACTGATGTACTTTAACTTGCATTTTTTATCCCTTCAATATGAAAGTATCTTATGTTATCATTAGTCTTAGACAATATAGGTATCATGTTAGAGTACCTTGTTCAAGCATATTTTCTTCTTTTTCTCTTTTATCCAGTCATGTGGTATTACTTCTTTAGCAAATAAGAAGCCGTAGTAATCACACCAGTCTGCGTAGGTACTCTTTGCACCCTTGTTTAATCTCTGGTAAGGATTACTAAAGACAAACCTTACGTCAAGCTCAGGGTGTATCTCTTGTATCCACTTGTGCTTGTTCCTATCAGGTAAAGTAAACCTACCCTTAGTCTCAACTATGATACCGTTGGGTAGGATAAAGTCAGGAGTATACTTCCTTACTCTCATATCACGCCACTGTACCTTTAGTGTCTCGTACTCAAACTTGACACGTTTCTTTGTAAGGTACTTAGCGTTACGTTCTTCTAGTCCTGACCTGAATCTGTGAACTTGGGTGGTTGCCATATCTGTTCTTCTTCTCTTCTTAACCAAAGTAATCTACCATTCTCGATGACCCTATCTTCATCACCACCGTAAGCTCTGACACACTCTTCGTACAACTCCTGCTCTGTCTTACAGTCAGCAAGTATCTTATCAGCTTTCTTAGGACCAACGCCATAGATACCTTGTATGTTATCTGCTGAGTCGCCTGTCAGTATCTGCTTGTAAAAGAACTTGAGTCCACCAAACTCTTCTACTGTCTGCCATGATCTTTTGTGTGGGTTGTAGTGTGTGCATGGTAGCTGTAACATATCCTTGTCTATTGATATGACAATCCTGTCAGGGTTAGACCAGATACCTATAAGGTCATCAGCCTCTTCATCCTTGGACACAATAGCTTTCCAATTATCAATCATATGCTGTCTAATACCACCAAGGTGTACAGGCTTCTCTTGCTTCCTGTTGCCTTTGTATTCTCTAGTGACAGCAATCTTCTTTCTGAAGTTACCTTTACCTGTCAGGAATATCTGGTACTTGTCATCAGTTACTTCCCACAGTACTGCCTCAAGTGCAGTCTCTAGTAGCTCATCAATCTTTTCTACTGCTGCTTGTGTCTCTTCATCTGCACAGGAGAAAGCTGCACGATAAGCAAACGGATCACCATCAACCAGTATTTGCAAGTTGTCGTTCTTTTGCACGTTGCCGTTCCTTCTCTGTCATTGGCCTAAGTATCTCGTCACTATAGTCCACTATGATTCCTGTGTTCCACTTACTACGTTCTATCTCTGCTGCTTCGTAAGTATCAAACAGCTTTGGTTTGTAACCCTCTGTAGTATTACAAGGCCACTCTTCAGGTACGTAGTTGTAATCCTCGTCTGTATCAAACATAATCATTACTGCGTATTTCATATTTAATCCTTAGTGTAAGTACTGAATTACTTGGGCTGCTAATAAAAAGAAACTTATCATAATTACCCACATCAGAGCTAACTCCTTCATAGGAGAAAAAGGACAGGGCCGAAGCCCTGCCAGTTACAACGAAAGGAGTACATGGGTTGTTACCAACGATCCTCTGTATCCATTTCTACAAATGGTACGTGTTCTAGGATGCCGACTTTCTCTAATCTAACTGAGGCAGTAGCACCTTCCCCATAGATAGAGACCTTAACCTTGGCCTTAGTGCCGTTACCAAGAGCACCGTCTTCAATATAATCCCAAGGTTTATTGGTAGTGCCGTGGGTAACGGATGGCGCACCACCAAAATCTTCAATACCAGAAGGGTGTTTATTAGGACGTTTGAGTTTCATACCTGCACGATTGTCTGCTGCAGAGATTGGCTTGATCATACGGTTGCCCATTGATTCTTCAGGGAAACCTAGTTCAACAATCTTCTGTAGCTCATCATCATCCTTGGGTACGAACACAGTATTGAACTGTCCTTCTGTACGTTCATGGTATTCTGAGTCATCTATGTTGTCTTCAAAGATACGTGCGTAATACAAGTCACCTTCGAATACACCATACTTAGTTTTCTTTTTAGCAGTCATTTATAAATTCCTTCTACTGATTCGTTCTGCATATATACTATACTTGTTTAGCTTTGTCAAGAGTAAAGATAAATAATAATACAACAAGTTATAAACATAGTCACTAATGTGTGTCCTTCCAATTATATCCTATGTCAGTTGATCCTGCGAGTGGGCAGACCATACCAAACTTTTCACCAGTGTCAACAATGGATTGCCTTTGTATCTTACCTAGTAGTTCAGCGTCTTTCATCTGCCCACGCACTTCTGTTTGCCACTCATCATGGGGCCAAGTCACAAGCTTAAACTCAAGGAACTGTCTCTTAGCTTTGTGTACCCAATCAAGTGACGCATGTTTCATTATGGTTGACTCACCATTCTGAAGCATACCTGCTAGTGTCTTGTGTTCTGA
>UEXM01000719.1_pt1 | contig 32805 bp, 50 predicted proteins | sample 1796661 | NCBI WGS metagenome assembly UEXM01 (sample SAMEA4772469, study PRJEB27181) | metagenome
CCCACCCATTTGATTTTTTATTCATACCCCCCCCATAAATACAGGCATATAAGAGATAGGGGCAAATAGATCAAAGGTTTGATTAAATTAAATATAATGTTATGATTAATCAAGGTTAATAAATGATATTAACTGTAATTAACATAGGAATATAAATATGATTACATTAGAAGATAAAGTTAAACTACTAACAAATACTTTTGCTGATTCGGTAAAAAACTTTAGCAATAGATTTGACTTAGTCAAAGAGGGTTTGGGTGCTCAAGCTAAGATTAATAGTTTGGCTAATACTCAAATAAAACAATTAGAAGCACAGGTTGACTCATTAAGAACAGCAATCTTTACTATACTAGGTATTCAAGGGGCAATCTTAATACTGATATATTTTATGATCTAGGACACTTAACAGGGGCAGGGAAGCCCCATAACTAACAGAGGTAAACAAAATGATAATAGATAGAAATAAAGAAGGTGCATGGCGTATATCTGAAACAATAAACGATCATTTAGAAACTAGGGTTTATTATTTCTATACAAAAAGACAGGCACTAAAATTATTTAAACAATATATAAAACAACTAACAGAGGTAAATAACAATGACTAAAGAAAAAATAATACACGACATAGAGCAAGACATAATCCATGAAGAACAATTAGACATGGAATATGGATGGCAATTCTTAATAGAAGATGAGAATGGCAACCAGCGTATTAAGACAATATCCATTCCTAACTACAAAGACGCTGTAGAGGACTTATGGGATAGTTATCCTAATGTAAGAATAGTATCTTATAAAAGCTGGTAAGCTTCCTATGGGGGCTATGGTACAAGCTGTAGCCCTTATTCTCTTTGACAATAGACAACCATCATCAGCCATAGGGGTACGACCCCCTTTTGTATTTATCTGAGAAAAGAGATGTTCAGTCCACGCAGCGGTGGGGAAATATGGTTTCCACCACATCTAGTAAAAAATAATAAAAAAAACACAATATGTTGTATTATCTAAAAAAAAATGGTATATCTTGGAGTGGACAACTATCTCTAATTCATTATGAACGATCAACAAAGAGTACAAGAGATACTCAAGACCCTCGGAAAAAGACAAGAAGAAAACAGACTCAACTACTACCAACCTTATGATTTCCAAAAAAGATTTCATAAAGATGGAGCGGAGGCTAATCAACGCCTATTGATGGCAGCGAACCGAGTAGGGAAATCCTATGTGGGCGCAATGGAGATGTCCATACATCTAACAGGTATATACCCTAAATGGTGGAAAGGAAAAAAATTTTTAAAGCCCATAAGAGCATGGGTATGCGGCGCTAGTAATGAAACGACTAGAGATATTTGTCAGAAGGAGTTATTTGGGCAACCTGACAACCCAAGAGATAAGGGGAAAGGCTCAATCCCTAAACATCTCATTGGTGAAACCACAAGAAAACCAGGTGTGCCAAACGCACATTCCTCGGTTCTTGTAAAACACAAATCAGGTGGGTGGTCTAGGGTTGCCTTTAAAGCCTATGAAATGGGCTCTGAAAAATTTATGGGGGAGAGTATTGATCTAGTATGGCTAGATGAAGAACCGCCCCAAGACATATATTCACAATGTATTACAAGGACACTCGATAAACGAGGGCAAGTATATATGACTTTTACCCCTGAGTCAGGCATGACCGAGGTGGTACAGAATTTTACTTCCAACTTAATGCCCAAACAATCATTGATTACGGCAGGTTGGGAAGACGCAAGTCATCTAACCGATGATATGAAAGAACAGATTTTACAAGCCTTACCCCCACACGAAAGGGAGATGAGGTCAAAAGGGATTCCAATGATAGGAAGTGGGTTAGTATTTCCTGTTAACGAAGAAGAAATCGCCTGTGATCCTTTCACCATACCAAAGCATTTTGCTAGAATCGCAGGCTTGGATTTTGGCTACGACCACCCTACCGCAGTAGTATGGTTAGCCTGGGATAGAGATAAGGATATTGTTTATGTCTACGATTGTTATCGTATGAGCAAACAAATACCTAGTTACCACGCATCACATATCAATGAAAGGGAAGGTAGCGACTATATCCCTATAGTATGGCCACATGATGGCTATCAGCACGATAAAGGATCAGGCGTTACCCTGGCCGAACAATATCGTGATGCCTATGTTAATATGCTGCCTTTCCACTTTGAAAACCCACCAGCGATTGGTGAGAAAAAAGGTGGTAATTCGGTTGAAGCAGGTCTTATGGAAATGCTAGATCGTATGGAAAGCGGAAGATTTAAAGTATTTAATACCCTTTATGACTGGTTTGAGGAGTATCGAATGTATCATCGTAAAGATGGAAAGCTGGTCAAACTTAAAGATGACTTAATGTCGGCTACAAGATACGCTGCCATGAGTCTAAGACATTCAACAACTAAAAACTCACGATGGGAAGCTAAGGGGCGTATTGGTCCTGATGTAGCTGTCGTATAGGAGATAACAATGACAAACTATTTTGGAAATTCAGCAGCAAGAAAAAAACTTGCTAAAAGCGGAGGTACTGCTAACAAGAAAAAAGGTACTAATATGCTCAAAAAAACAGGGTCTAAGTCAGCTTATGCAAAACTTAAAAGCGCAGGAACTAAAGCAGGGGCAATATTAGCCCTTAAAAAATCAGGTGGTGGTGCAGCTAAGTCAACTAGCAAAATGAACCCTAGAGCGAAAAAAAGACCTAGCACAAAAGCGATGGCAGAATTTAATCGTAAAATGAAAAAAGGACAAAAAAAATCTAACTTACAGAGAAAAAGCAGATAAATGGCTAAAAAAATGACCAATGAAGAATTGGCTTCTAGATTAGGAAACGAAATAGAAGCTGCTTCTGGCAATTTTAATACTGAACTATCTCATCAACGAGAAGAAGCTATGGAGTATTACCTGGGCGAACCCTTTGGTAATGAGATAGAAGGTAGATCAGAAATTGTTACAACTGATGTTAGAGATACAATCGAGTATATTATGCCGAGTCTTATGCGTATATTTACCACGCATAACAACACAGCAGAGTTTGATCCACAAGGACCTGATGATGTTGAGATGGCTAAACAAGCAACAGAGTATGTCAATTATGTCTTTAACAAGCAAAACAACGGATTTAAAGTCTTATATGATGTATTTAAAGACGCTTTAATCAGCAAAACAGGCGTTGTTAAGCATTATTGGGAAGAAAAAGAAGAAGTTAGTACAGAAAATTACGAACATCTTACAGAAACAGAGTACCAAGCTATCTTAGCAAATGATGAATTAGAAGTTTTAGAGCACACTCAAACAATAATGCAAGAAGCACAAGTAGATGAAGAAGGAATGATGATTTCTCCTGAAGTTATTGAGCACGATGCAAAGGTAAAAAGAACTAAAATACATGGACAAGTAAGAATAATGTCTGTTCCGCCTGAAGAATTTTTAGTTTCCAGGCGTTCTACTGACATAGAATCTGCTAGTTTTGTGTGTCATAGGGTTAAAAAAACAGTTTCTGATCTAATTTTAGAGGGATATTCTCAAAAAGTAGTAGATGATTTACCAAGTTATGACCAAAATAACGCAGAATATAACGAAGAAAGACAAGCTAGATTTAGTTACGATGATGATTCTGTGCCTATGGACGCAGGAAAAGGTCCATCAAGAAAAGTTTGGCTAGAAGAATGTTATGTAAGAATAGATTATAACAACGATGGTATAGCAGAATTAAGAAAAATTACTAAATGTGGACACAAAATATTAGACAACGAAGAAATAGAATCAATTCCTTTCTCAACAATTTGTCCATTACCTATTCCACACAAGTTCCATGGCATGAGTATCGCTGATACTGTCAAAGATATTCAGCTAATCAAGTCGACTATTGTGAGAAACATACTCGACAATATGTATCTAACTAATAACGCAAGATACGCTGTATTAGCAGGACAAGTTGAGTTAGATGATTTACTTTCCTCGAAACCAGGCGGCATTGTTAGAATGAGAGCCCCTGGAGCTGTAACAGCCCTGCCAACTCCTCAAATATCAGGAGATGCGTTCAGAATGGTACAATACCTGGACGGAGTCAGAGAAGAAAGATCAGGCGTGTCTAAAATGACACAAGGACTCAATCCTGATGTTTTAACTTCTCATGTAACTTCAGGAGCTGTTGCCGCAGTAACTGAGGCTTCAATGCAAAGAATAGAGTTAATCGCTCGTATATTTGCAGAAACAGGTATTAAAGATTTATTCAGAAACATCTATTCACTAGTACAAAGATACGAAGATAGGCAAAAGATAGCTTATCTCAATGGTAAATTTGTACCGATAGATGTATCTCGATGGAAAGAAAAGCTTAATTGTACTGTTAATGTTGGCGTTGGATCAGGAAGTCAAACAGCAAAGACACAAACAATGTCAGGAATATTAAACATTATTCAAAGCCTGGTCGACAAAGGAGCTATGGGAACATTGGTTAGTTCTGATAACATCTACAATGCTATTAGCGAGTTTATTACACAAGCTGGTTATAAAAATCCTGACCAGTTTATTTCTAATCCGCAAATGATGCCGCCTAAACAACCACCTCCACCAACAGTAGAGGAGAAAATAGCGAATCAAAAAGCACAACTAGAATTACAAAAACTTCAGTTACAAGCTCAAGAGATGCAAATAGATACTCAAATTAAGGCTCAAGAGTTAAAACTCAAAGCCAGGGAGTCAGCTATTGACCTTGCTCTGAAGAAAAAAGAACTAGAATTAAAAGAATCTCAATTAGAATTAAATCAAGCTGAGCTTACTTTGGAAACATTCCAGGGTAGACCAGTAGCAATAGGACCTAAATAATGGCATTTTCTAATTATGATCCTGATTACGATAAACTAGGAAAGAGAAGTAAGTTAATTGGCAATAAAATAAAGCTTTTAAAAAAAGAAGGCAAACCACAAAAACAAGCTGTAGCAATAGCTTTAAACACTTATCCTAAAACAAGATTAAAACCATTGGTAAAAAAATATTAAGGAGGACTTTATGTACGGATATAAAAAACCAACAAAAAAAGGCAAAAAAGGCAAAAAAGGTAAATGTTAACTAAAAGACAAAAAGCTACTCTTGCAAAACATAAAGTACATCATACTGCAAAGCATATGGCTTTTATGCGCAAAGAGATGAACAAAGGTAAAACTTTTACACAAGCACATAAACTAGCAATGAAGAAGGTAGGTAAATAATGGCTAAAAAAGGATTATACGCAAACATTCATGCAAAAAGAAAAAGAATTAAAGCAGGTTCTAAAGAAAAAATGAGAAAGAAGGGTGCTAAAGGAGCGCCAACTAATGCTCAATTTAAAAAAGCAGCTAAAACTGCAAAAAAATCTAAGAAGAAAGTATAATTGGTTAAATTAACAGAAAAATCAGAACTTACAAACACAGAATTACAACAACTTATGTTGAAATATCGCATTTCAGTAAATGAGTTACACTTGAAGACATCTATTCCTAAGAATGATATTCATGGGTATCTCGCTGGGAGAAAAACTATAACCACAGATATTGTGGATAGAATCAACCAAATAGGAGCAGACAATGGCAGATAAAGACAGTCAAATTAAAGAAGGACAAGATGCTGAGAGGTTATTAACCGATCCTCTCTTAATAAAATCTTATGAAGTTATCCAAAATGATATTTTTCAGCAATGGATAAGAACTGATATAGAGGAAGCTAGTAAAAGAGAATCTCTATATTTTTCACTTCGAGGTGTACTTACAGCACAAAATGTACTCGTAAACACAATGGAGAATGGAAAAATAATTAAAAACGAATTAGAGGGAGGTAAATAATCATGGCAAAAGATGATATCCCTGTACAAGAATCCACTAATGGTGGTGTGCCTGTGACTGATGTAAAATCAGCACAAGCAGCACTTCAAGGTATGATGAGCACTCCAACGGAGCAAAGCACAGAAGACCAAGAAGAAACAGAAACAACGGAAGAAGTTTCTGCACAGGACATGGAGTCCGAATCAGTTGAAACAGAGGCAGCAAATCCTGATGGATTGACTGCTGATGATTTAGTAGACCAAAACCAAACGGAAGGAAGTCAGACACCTGACACATACACCATCAAAGTAGATGGTAAAGATGTAGAGGTTACTCTTGATGAACTTCAAGCAGGTTACAGTAGACAAGCTGATTACACAAGAAAAAGTCAAGTATTGGCAGAGCAACGCAAAAAAGCTGATGATGAATTAGCTGCGACTCAACAAGAAAGACAGCGTTACATGTCGCAACTTGAACAATTTGATAGTCAAGCAGATGCTAAACTTAATGAGTTTAAAACTGTTGATTGGACTAAACTCAAGGAAGAAGACCCAACTGAGTATATGTTAAAGAGAGATCAGTATAGGGAACTTCAGGACAGCAAAAGGTCTGTAGAAGAAGAAAGACAACAAGTCATTCAGAAATCACAGCAAGAAGCTCAAATAAAATGGCAAGATGAACTTGCAAGACAGCAAGAAATTATGGCACAAAGACTCCCTGAATGGGCAGATCCAAGCAAAGGCCCTAAACTCAAACAAGAGATAAAAGGATTTGCAGTAAAAAAAGGATTTACTGAACAGGAAGTTAATAGCCTAATTGACGCAAGGTCTGTAGATGTTCTTCATAAAGCCATGCTATACGAGAACCTTTTGGCAGCCAAGATTTCAGGAAAGAAAGCAAAGGTTGTTCCTAAAGTTACTAAGCCTGGTACACCTGCAACAAGAGATGAGGTTTCAAGCGACAAAGTTAAAGCACAAAGAGCAAGGTTAAGGAAGACTGGGCATGTTAATGATGCTAAAAGCGTTATTGAAAGCCTACTCAACAATTAGCCTAATACAAAACTTTTTTAATATAGGTAATCAAAAATGGCAATTTATAGTAACTCTTATGAAACTTTTGATAGTAACAATAAGAGAGAAGACTTGGCGAATGTTATTTATAACATCTCACCAACAGAAACCCCATTTATGTCTAGCATTGGTACTGGTTCAGCTAATGGCACAAAACATGAATGGCAAACAGATAGTTTAGCAGCAGCAGCTGGTAACTTAGTAATTGAGGGTGATGACTCTCCAAACAGAGCTTTAACAGCAACAACAAGACTACTCAACCACACGCAGATTTCTACAAAACCTGTAGTAGTTACTGGTACTCAAGAAGTTGTTAACAAAGCTGGTGTAACATCAGAGATGGCTTATCAAATAGCTAAAGCTGGTAAAGAACTAAAAAGAGATATGGAACTAGACATGACTGGTAAACAAGAAGCGGCAGCAGGTTCTTCAGGAACAGGTCGTGCTTCAAGGGCTTATGAGTCTTGGATTACTACTAATGAACTTCATGGAACTGGTGGTTCTACAAGTGGCTCTGGTGCAGTTACTGATGGTACTCAAAGAGTACTAACAGAATCTCTTTTAAAATCTAACTTAAAAAAATGTTACGACGAAGGAGGTAATCCTGATCTATTGTTAGTTGGTTCATTTAACAAACAAAAAGTATCAGGCTTTACTGGTAACTCAACAAGAATGGACATGGCAGAAGATAGAAGTTTAGTCGCTACTATTGATGTTTATGTTTCAGACTTCGGTGAAGTTAGAGTAGTAGCTGATAGGATCTTAAGAAGTTCAGGAAGAACTGCACTTGTGGTTGATACAGAAATGTGGTCAGTTGCATATTTAAGACCTTTCGGTGTACAAGACTTAGCGAAAACTGGTGATGCTGACAAGAAGCAATTAATAGTAGAATATACTTTAGTTGCTAAAAATGAAGCAGCTAATGGTAAAATCGCTGATTTAACTACATCATAATAAAATTTTACTTTCCTCGTAGTTGGTAAAAAGGGTGGGGTTTTGCACTCCAATGTTTTCTCCACCCACTTAGATACATTAATAATGACCTTGAAGAACAGTATCGCTTCGGAACGAGGGTTATTAATTTGGAGAATATTTAATGAGAACATTAAACGATTATTTTGTAACAGCAGAGATAGAAGATATATCTACTGCATCAAGCACATTCGTAGCTATTCCTGATGGTGGCAGAATTATTAAAATTATTACTGCGCTACAAGGAGCTATAAGTGGTGGGAACGCTGCTATTAGTTTTGAAATTGGTGGTACTGCTGTAACAGGTGGTGGCATTACAGTTGCACACTCAGGCTCGGCAGCAGGTAATGTTGATTCAGCAGAACCTACAGCAGCTAATAGAGTTGAAGAAGATGGAACAATCGAGATGATTACAGATGGTGGTTCTACAGGTGCTAAAAAACTATTAGTAACATTCGTAATTAGGAGATAAACATGGCAAATTGGTTAGGTGGTTACAGAGTAATAGCGAATCACACAAGAACAACAAGTGGAACTTCGGCACAAACATCAGCTTTCAATGCTAGTATTGAATATGTAAGAGTAACAACTACTGGCCCTGTATTTATTGAGTTCGGAGCGAACCCTACAGCAGTGGTTGCTACTTCAATATACATGGCAGGAGATGAATCTATCATCTTCAAAATAGATGGTGGCATGAAAATGGCAACTATCCATGGTAGTGGAACACCTACTGTTTTTGTCCAGGAGCTTAGTGAATAAATGAAAAGAAGGCTAGGAGATGGCGAGACCTTTCATTTTTCAGAACATTCAGGGGAATTTGCAATACAATACAAATCCCCTGATTTGTCTAAATTGATACAAAACAATAAAAGACTACAAGAGGAAGATCATCACATGAGAGATGACTTTCGTTTGTGTGCAAGAATACCTGTAATGGTTGCACAAGAATGGAAGATTAAATTTGGAATTGACATAAATAAAAAACAAGACATGAAGGCTATTAAGAAACTACTTAACAGTCCTGATTACAAATATTTAAAGACAACATCTAGGGTAATATAATGGCAATATCAACTTATGCAGAATTAAAAACAGCAATAGCTAGTTGGCTAGACAGAAGTGATTTAACAGATGTAATTCCTGATTTTATAGTTTTAGCTGAAACAAGACATAAAAGAGATTTTAAAATCAGAAGAATGGAAACTAGAGTAACAGCTAACACTATAGCTGATACTGAATATTATTCATTACCTGATAACTATGTTGCTATGCGTAACATAAAGCTTAACACAAACACAAAGACACCTTTGGAGTTTTTAACTCCTGAAATAATGGATAGATTACAAGCAGGTAGCAGCGTAGGTTGCCCAAAAGCTTATTCAATTAAAGGAAATACTATACAAATTAGACCTATTCCTGATGGCGTTTATGAAATAGAAATATCTTATTACAAACACTTTGCTGCTTTATCAGATTCTAATACTACAAACGATATGCTTACAAACCACCCTGATGCATATTTGTATGGAGCGTTGGTGGAAGCAGAACCTTATCTTATGAATGATAAAAGAATAACAGTTTGGCAGCAATTTTATGATAGAGCAAAAGTAGATATTATTGCATCTAACGAAAGGGATAGGCACTCAGGCACAACACCTGTAACAAGAGTTGATTACGGATTATATTAATGACTACCTGGACTATAGTTTCTTCAAGTTCAACTACATGGAGTATTATACAAAATACATCTGAGGGATATTTTGAAACAGAAGATAATTTGGATTTATTAGTAACAGAAGCAGGTTTACTGTTTCAACAAGAAGGGGGAGTTGTCATAGCTCCTGATGACTGGCAAGATGTTCCAGCAACAGCAACTACAACATGGACTGAACAATAAATGGCAACACAAAAATTTAGTGATTTAACGGCAACAACAACCCCTAATACAGAATCTGTATTTGCTATCGCTTATTCAGGATCTAACTTTAAATTAACAATTACAGATTTAGCAGCTAACTTACCAGCAGTTACAGCAACCAGTTTAACCACTTCAGGAACTATAACAGGTGGTGGTGGGTTTATCGGAAACCTAACAGGTAATGTAACAGGAGCTGTAACAGGAAATGCAAGTACGGCAACGGCTCTAGCTACAGGTCGCACAATAGGAATGACTGGAGATGTTATATGGACTTCAGCATCTTTTGATGGATCAGGCAATGTTACAGGTACAGCAGCGATTGGCACAGGGGTTATAGTCAATGCAGATGTTAATACAAGTGCAGCAATAGATGCCACTAAAATACATGATGGCACAATATCAAATACAGAATTTGGATACTTAAACAATGTATCAGGTAATATACAAACACAATTAGATGCAAAAGCATCATCAAGTTATGTACCTACTGCAATTACAGTTGCAGATGAATCATCAGACACTACTTGTTTTCCCTTGTTTACAACGGCAGCGACTGGGGATTTAGGTCCAAAGACAGCATCAGGATTAACTTTTAACTCAAGCACAGATGTATTATCAGGAACTTTTGCAGGAAATATTACAGGTAATGTAACAGGTAATACTTCAGGTACATCAGGTTCGACTACAGGAAATGCAGCAACTGCAACAGCATTAGAAACTGCAAGGAACATTGGTGGCGTATCTTTTGATGGCACAGCGAATATTGATTTGCCTGGTGTAAACTCAGCAGGTAATCAGAATACAAGTGGTTCTGCTGCAAGTTTATCTGCAACATTAGCTGTTGCTAGTGGTGGTACAAATATTACATCTTATACTACAGGAGATATAATCTATGCTTCTGCTTCAGGTACACTTGCAAAACTTGCAATTGGTAGCACAGGACAGGTTTTAACAGTAGATGGTGGGTTGCCAACTTATGCAGCAACAGCTTCTTCGGTTACCTTTCCAACTGTAAGCAGTATAAGCCCAAGCACAATTACTAATAATGCTACCTCGATAACTTTAACAGGTACAAATTTTGTAAATGGTTGTCATGTAGAAGCAATAAGTTCTACAGGAGCAATCTTTACTCCAAACTCAGTTTCATTTACTAATGCAACCACAGTAGTTGCAAACTTTACAATAGGCACAGATGGCACATATTTTATAAGAGTTGAGAACCCTGATGGTTTAGCAGTTCGTTCAAGTTCAGCATTACTTACAGTATCAGATGCACCTACATGGTCTACATCTGCTGGAAGCATAGGAACAGTAGCAGCAGGAGCATCAGTATCTTTAGATGTAGATGCTTCATCAGACTCAACAGTAGCGTTTAGTGAAACGACAAGTGTGCTAACTAGTAATACTGACACACCTGCAAGTACCATGAATTTAACTTTGAACTCATCGACTGGAGCAATAACAGGAACAGCTCCTAGCCCAACATCTGAAACAACTTATAACTTTACATTAAGAGCAACAGATGCAGAAGCTCAAACAGCAGACAGAGCATTTAGTATAACCATATCAGTCGGTATGAATAATTCAGGACAATTTAACTAATGGCAAATTCATATTTAACAAGAGCAGTATCATCATCAGGTAATCAAAAAACTTACACAGTATCAGCATGGTGTAAGATTGGTAGTTTAGTAGGTTCTAAAACAATTTTTAGTAGTGATGTTGAAGATGATAGTGCTAATTATGGAAGTTTATCTATAGAAGCAGATGGATTGTTAAAATTTATCAATACGACAAGCAGTTCCTTAGTAACTAATTATCAATCTACTAGAAAACTATTAGATACTACATCTTGGTATCACATAGTATTGAGAGTAGATACAACACAATCTACTGCTGGAGATAGAATTAGAATGTATGTTAATGGAGAACAATTAACATCATGGGCTTATTCAACAACACCAAACCAAAATACAGATACAGGTGTGTTTAAATCAGGTAATGCAACACTTGTTGGTGCAAGACATGGCTCATCATCTCAAAATTTCTGGGATGGACACTTAGCTCATGTTCATATAGTTGAGGGACAGTCATATGACCCAACAGTATTTGGAGAAGCTGATAGTACAACAGGAGAATGGAAACCGATTTTAACTCCCTCTGTTACTTATTCAGCAGATAACTCTGCTTTTTTAAAGTTTGAAAACAGTGGTGCATTAGGTACAGACTCATCAGGACAGTCGAATGATTTTACAGTAAATGGAGATTTAAAACAATCTATATCAACACCTAGTAATTTATTTGCAACATATAATTATTTACACAATGGCATTGGTCAACAAAATGTTATAAGCAAAGCTGGTACACAGATAGACCATACTAACGATTCTTATAATTGGAGAATAACTGCTGCATCATTAGGTATGAATAAAGGGAAGTGGTATTGGGAAACTAAATACTCTACTGAAGCTGGGTATTTAAATGTTGGGTTTGCTAGAAATGGTTGTGATGATTTAACACAGAACATGAGAGGAAGTAAACAGCTTGGCGATGATTCTGATGGTAATGGAAACTCATGGGCTTTTAGTGCTGGTAACACATCAGGTAATAACATTGCCAAATTAAGACACAACAATGCTGATGCTGTTGCAGATATGGGAGTTACCCCAGCAAATGGAGATATTATCCAATGTTGGTTAGATTTAGATAATGGTAAAGCATGGTGGGGTATTAATGGTACTGTTATGAATAGTGGTAGTGGTGTAGGTGTTCCTAACACAGGAGCATATCCACACTTTACCTTTACTGTAGGAGATGAATTTTATATACCAGCAGTATCTTTATTTGGATTAGGTGCACCTCAATGTCAAGTCAACTTTGGCGAGGGAAGATTTGGAACAACAGCAGTATCATCAGGAGTCGCAGACAATGGTGGCAATGGAACATTTGAATATTCTCCTTTAGCTGGATTTTATTCAGTATGTACAAAGAATATTAAGGATTACGGATAGGAGATAACATGGCATATATTTCATTTCAACCACACGACCACTTTGACTGTCCTAGATGGACTGGTAGTAGCACTACTACTACAATTAATGGTATGCAATTTAAACCTGATGCTCTTTGGATTAAAAGATATGATGGTAGTGGACACCCATTGCTTAATAACTCATCAGAAGGTACAGGACAAAACTGGATTCCATCAGGAAACAATGCAAATAATACAACAGTTCATGTAGCTAGTTATACATCAGATGGATTTACTCTAACAGGAAACATAAATGATACTAACGCTGCTACTCAAAATTATTTAGCAGCTTGTTGGAAAATAAATGCTGGTACAGAAGTAACAAATACAACAGGTTCTATTTCTGCCGAAGTACAAGTTAATCAAACTGCTGGTATAAGTATATGTAGTTATACAGGTACAGGAGCTAATGGCACGATTGGACATGGACTAGGAGCTATTCCAAAACTTATAATAGGAAAATCTACAACTGTTGCAGATAGAGGAGATGTATATATAGGAGATATCTTATATTACACAGACACCGAAACAGACTTAATACAATTTGCTGCAACTGGTGCTAATCAAGATGATGTCGGTGGTTGGAATGATACCAAACCTACCAGTTCAGTATGGTCTATAGGAAACAAATCACATCATAATACTAGTGGTGCTGCAAGTATTGCTTATTGTTTTACACAAATTAATGGTTTTAGTAAATTTGGATTATATAAAGGTAATGGAAATGCTAATGGTTCATATATTTATTGTGGGTTTAGACCAAAATGGTTAATGATAAAAAAATGGGATGACACAGAAGATTGGTTTGTTAAATCACCAGTAGTAACTGGATATGGTGTAGGTGGTACATTAACAAGAACACTTAAATTTAGTGATAACACATCATCCACAAACTGTACTGTAAATATAACTGCAACTGGATTTAGACCTACAACTACAGATGGTAAAGCAAATGGTGATGGTAATATATATTTATACATGGCGTTTGCAGACCACCCAATAGTAGGAAGTAACGGAACAATAGCATTAGCTATATAGGAGAAAATTAAATGGGATTAGAAACAGGAACATATATATCAGACTTAAATAGCTCAAACCCAGTAGCTGGAGACCCAGTTAACGAGGGTGATGACCATATAAGATTGGTAAAATCTACAGTCAAAGCAACCTTTCCAAGTATTACTGGAGCAGTTACTTCAACGCACACAGAATTAAATTTATTAGATGGCGTTACAGCAAATACAACAGAATTAAATTATGTAGATGTAACAACACTTGGAACAGTAGAAGCCTCAAAAGCGGTAACAGCAGATGCTAGTAAAGATATTACAGGAATACGAAATTTAACAGCAACAGGAACTCTAACAATAGGCGGAAACGCAGTAACAACTTTACAAGCGGTATACCCTGTTGGATCTATTTATATTAACGCTGCCGTTACAACTAACCCTGGAACATTATTAGGGTTTGGAACTTGGGTAGCTTTTGGAACAGGTAAAGTAATTGTAGGTTATGATGCGAGTGATAGTGATTTTGATGCACTACAAGAAACTGGTGGTTCTAAAACACATACTTTAACAACTTCTGAATTACCATCTCATACACATAATTTTAATTTAGATTCTTCACAAAATGGTGGTAGTTCACACGACCACGCTTTATTCCCTGATAGCACCTCAAGTGCAGAAACATTTACATCAGCAGCAACAGGTGGGGGTGGAGCACACAATAACTTGCAACCATACATCGTTGCATACATGTGGAGAAGAACTGCGTAATGGCTGTTTTTCAATCAGGAATACCCAAAGGAGTTAACAAAGATGTAAACCCAACAGCTTTGCCGCCTGAAGTGTACTCACACTCACAAAATACAAGATTTGGAGAAGGCGCAGCAAAAAAGTTTTCAGGACATGACAATCCTTTTCCAGTAGCTAATCCTTCAGTCGCTCCTTATCAAGTATTAAACTGGGCAACAGGTCAAAACAACTATTGGTTTTACGCAGGTTCTGCAAAGATATACAGAACAGATGGCTCAACACATACTGAATTTACTAGAACAGCGTCAGATTATTCTGTAAATCTTACAGCAGTAGGAAACTGGGATACTTCTGTTTTTAATGGATTACCAATATTTAACAACGGAGTTGACGATCCACAATGCCTGGCTAACTTAGGATCAAATAATTTTACAGATTTAACTAACTGGCCATCGAATACAGTATGTAAAACTATTAGACCTTATGGTAACTATTTAATAGCTTTAAATTTAACAGAATCATCTGTTAATTATCCCAATAAAGTTAGATGGGGTGATTCAGCAGAAAACTTAACATTACCTAGCACATGGACAGCTGGAGCAACTAATGATGCAGGTGCTGCTACTATTGGTGATAATGGAGATTTTATAATTGATGGAGCTCAGTTAAAGGGTTCTTTTATTATTTACAAAGAAAAAACAACCTGGATTATGACTTATGAAGGTACGGAACTAGTATTTAACTTTCAAAAGCTTTTTAGTGATACAGGAATATTATCTAAAAACTGTGTAACAGAATTTAATGGAAATCACTTTGTTGTAACTAATGGAGATATAATTGTGCATAACGGAGTAACTAAAAACTCTATTGCTAACAACATAATTAAAAATGACTTTTTTAGCGATATAGATGGAACAAATTTTGCTAACACTTTTGTTACACACAACATACAAAAAGGCGAAATATGGGTGTCTTATCCTAGAGTAGGATCAGTAAACTGCAACAGATGTTTGGTTTACAATTACAACACTCAAGGTTTTAGTTTTAGAGATTTACCAGGAATACTTGGAATTGGTCTTGGAGTGGTTAGTCCTACCTCAGATGGAAGCACTAGCATTTTATGGTCAGGTCAGTCGCAAAGTTGGATAGCTTACAGCACAACTGAATCATGGGGAGAAAGAGCCTACAACCCTACAGAAACATCTATGTTAATGGCAGGTACTAGCGATACTAGATTGTATAGAGCAGATCAAGGATTTGATTTTGCAGGAAGCAACTTTACTATGTTGTTAGAAAGAAAAGGTTTGGTTCTTGACAATAACCCAAACACAGTAGTACAGGTTAGAAAAGTTACACCAAGGTTTTCAGGAACAGGCTCTGCTGAAGTATTTGTAGGAAGTTCAATGAGCCCTGATGGTACATACACTTACAAAGCACAACAAACTATAAACCCTGACACACAAAATAAAGTAGATGCTAGAGCAACAGGTAAATACATAGCTATTAAGTTTCAAAACACAACGGCAACTACATTTGAATTAAACGGATATGATATAGAATACGAGGTCTTAGGAGAAAGATAATGGCAACAATGCAAGAGCAAATGCAAAATTATAGAAATCAACAAAACATTAATGCTCAAAATCAACAAATGAGAAACATAATGAATATTGGTGGTAGTAAAAACCCTCAAGGTTTTGTTGGGCCAAGACAGATGTCATTACTTGATGACAGACCTATGTATCAAAAAGCTATTAATTTTATGAGAAATCCAGCTGCATTAAGGACTATGGGTGTTGTGCCTGGACTAGGATTACTGGCAACAGGCGGAATGTTAGCTTCAGCAGCTTACGATTCTTTTACTGAAGATGATAGAACTATGGCAGAACTTGTCAATACAGCAGAAGTTAATTATGGTTGGGCAAAAAGAGCATTGAACCCAAACACACCAACAACTGAAAACAACGAGACAATTAGATCATCTCATGACAAGCACAGCGAAACAGGAGAATGGATAGTATATCCAACTATAAGAAGTATAGGTGGAAGGTTAGTAACCTTAACTCCTGATGAGGCAAAAGCACAAGCAGAAAAACTTGGAGATTTTATTAGTTTTGACAGCGAAGTAAAAGCTTTAGAATTTTCTAAAGGATTATCAGAAGAAGTAGGAAGAAGAAGAAGCAAAGTTAACAATGCAGGTTTGTTAAATGTCTAAAGCACCTATATACACACCAGCACCAGTACCTAACAACCCTGAAGATTTACCACAATACATATTCCAGGAGTTGATAAAACTACAAGGAGCTTTAAAAGAAAATCCAATAGCTTACATTGCAGTTAAAAATGCAGCTCCAAGCAGAATTAAACAAGGAGATATAGTATATGCAGACGGATCTAATTTTAATCCAGGAAGTGGCGAAGGAGTTTACTTTAGAAATGCAGCAGGAAGTTGGGTAAAACTAGGGTGATGTATTTATCAGGCATACCAGCAGAGGAAGTAGAAATGATTTGGGAAGAATGTTTGCCTTTTATAGAATTAGGCAACAACAAAAGCCAAGAAGAATATTCTTTAGAAGACATTAAAAGATGTTGTCTAACAGAAGAAATGCAAATATGGGTTGTTTTTAATGACGAAAGAGAAATACACGCAGTCGTTACAACTCAAATACAAATTTATCCAAATAAAAAGACTTGTAGAATAGTTACTTTAGGCGGCAAAGATTTTGACGATTGGGTAGATTTAATTGACACTATTGAGGAATGGGCAAAAGACATGAATTGCAGTTCAGTAGAAATGTTTTGCAGAAAAGGATTTATTAAAAAGTTAGGAAGCAGAGGATATGGAGAAATATATACTGTGCTAGGAAAAGAATTAACAACAGTTCACTAGAGAGGACAACATTATGGGCGGAAGTGGCGGTGGAACAAACACCATACAATCAGCAACACCCTGGGAAGGACAACAAAAGTATATTACAGATGTATATGAAAGAGCGTCAAATCAAGTTGACACTCCTTTACAATATTTTCCTAATAAAACTTTTGCTGACCCAGTAGATTTACAATTACAAGCAGAAGCCTTAGCACAACAAACAGCTTTAGGTGGACAATCAGCCGTAACAGGTTCAATGATTCCTGCACTTCAAGAACAACTTGCAGGTTCATCAGGTTTAGCAAACAACCCTTATTTAGCAGCAGCAAACGAAGCAGCACTTAGACCTCTCTACCAAGGTGCTACAGGTTTGTTAACACAAGCAAGACGAGGAGCTAATACTGCTGGACAGTTAGGCGGAACAAGACAAGCTATTTTAGAACAAAATGTTATATCTGATTATTTACAAAAAGCATCAGATCAGTCAGCACAGTTTTATAACAATGCTTACGGACAGGCACTAGAAGCTCAGACTAGAACTTTAGCAACTACGCCTCAATCTTTAGCAGCCCTACAAATTCCAGCACAACAACTTGCAAGTGTGGGCGGAGCTGAACAAGCAAGAATACAACAAGCAATTAATGATCGTAGAGCAAGGTTTGAATTTGGACAACAAGCACCAGGTTCTGCATTAGCTCAATACTCAAACTTAGTAGCAGGTAGTATCTTGCCAGGAAGTTCGAGTTCTAAAACTGAAATGCCAGGACAAAGTGCACTAGCCCCTGGACTTATAAACTCAAGTGCTGCGTTGGCAGGTGGTTTGTATGGGAGTTCTGCAGCATTTGGAGCTACGGCATTAGGAACTCAATTAGGAACTGCGGCAGGTCCAGTAGGAGCAGCAGCAGGTTATTTAATTGGAAGTTTGTTTGAATAACAGGAGATAAAATGGCAACAACACTAGAAGAACAAGCAAGAAGACTTAAATTAGAACAAGACGCTAATAGAAGTCTTTATCAACAATATATACAAGATCCTTACAACAGTATGTTTAATCCAGTAGATCCTAATGCTCCTAAAGTTGGGCAAGTTATCGGTTCACCTGCTGTTGGAGATATTCCTGCGGTTGATTTACCTTCTTACATGAATCCAGGATTATTAACAAATCAATTAATGAGTGGAGCATCTGTTGTTGATGGAAATATTGTGCCAGGAGCAGGAAGAAAGCCTGGAATGTTTGACCCAACCCCAAATATTCCAAGTCAAGGAGAGTTTGGATCTACTTATACGCCTGGTTCTAGGTTAGAAGGAAATATTACTTACAACGCTCAAGGAAGACCAACCTATAGTTTACCTGCAACACAACAAAAAATTAGGTTTAACCCAAATTATAATATGGGAAGTGATTTAGTTAGGGAAAACAGAGTCGGTTTTGCTGATTTGAAAGAATATGATGTAGGCGGAGGCGGAACTCTAGATAGAAATTTAGCAGGACTTGGCGGTCAAGATACAAAATATGGAGAATTAATTGCTTCAGATTTAAACGCACAAGGACAAGAAAAGCTTAAAAAAGGACGAGAAGCAGTAAAAGAATACAACAAAAACAACAGCCCAGGAGTTAATCCTTTTAGCGATCAAACTGCTAAATATCAAGAAGGGTTAAATAAAATTGGAGATAAATACGCATTTGGGCTCAATGATTTAACAGATACTGGATTAGATAAATTTAATGTAGGAAAAGATGCAGACACAGGCGCTTTTAGAAATATTGGAAGTGGAGGAATATACAATCCAGGTGGAACTCCAGGGCCAAATCTCGAAGGTCGTGCTTTTGAAGGAGGCGACACTTTACAGCAAACAGTTACTAACGCAGGTATGACTTTGTCAGGAGATGGACAAGTTGGAACACCAACAGCTGATAGTTTGCGATACACAGGAGAAAATGTAATGCAATCTAATCCAATGATGCGAGATACTAGAAATGCTCTTGGTGGCGGAATAGTTTTAGACCCTGAAGTTTCTAAAATGTTTTTACCAGGCGGACAGTATGGACAAGCAACAGGAGAAGCAGCAACAGGTGGCATTTTAAATGAAATGGGAGGCATAACAGGAGCTGTAGGTCTTTTAGGAGATATTATGTTAATGCAAAGTTTACTAGATAATAAACAAACAGCAGCACCAGCAGCTGGAATCCCTAGAGGACAAGCAGGTGCAAATGTTCAATATGTTGATCCATATAAGAGGAGGTTCTAATGGCTTATCAAAAAGATTTTAACATGCAATTAATAGGAGCTATGTTAGCAGGAGCGAGAGGAGATAGTTTAGGAGATGCTTTAGCACAAGGCGGCAAAATGCCTGATAAACTTAGACTAAGAGAGGCTAGTGTTGGACAAGCTCAAGCTAATTTAGAACAAACGCAATTAGAAAATATAAAACTAACACAAGAAATAACAGGAGCTGGTCAAGATATTACTGTTCCTGAAAGGACTTATTCTATACAAGAACAAAACCAAGACCTTCTTATTGCAGAAGCTTTTGGAATTTATGATGCTGCTGAAACAGGTATAGCTGATATTGGTTCTGCTATAGGTTTAGCCCCAGCAGGTGGTTATGAATCACAAATTGCTAACGCTGCAAAAAAACAAATAAACTTTGATATAAAAGCAACAGCAGCAGATGCCTGGAGAGGTAAACCTAACAACTTTCTTCTACAGCAAATTATAGAACTTATACCATCTAGTTATTTTAATGGAGATGCTAAAGCAGGAGCTAGATACGGAGTTATTAGAAACAACTTTGCATCAAGAATAAGCGAATTAGATGGACAAATATCTAATGCTAAAGCTGGAAGTGCTGCACAAGCAAACCTTGTCAAAACAAGAGCCAATGTAAAACACATGATAGATAGATTAGATGTTGTTCAACAAGGTTTTAAAGGAGTTACGCCACAAGATGGATCATTAAGCGTTGATTCTTTTTATGGAGTTAAAGGCATTACTCCTGGAATAGAATTAGAAGCAGATGAAGCAGGTTTAGATGCTATGGAATTAGCTTATAATCAATTTTTAGAGGAATAAAATGGTAACACAAACAACGCCTGATACGCCCTTAGAATTAGCTAGAAAACAAAGGGAAGAAGAAACTAAACAATTAATGGGTTTTGGAGCAGATACTGCTTCTAAAATGGATCTTACAGAAATGCAAGAAATTCAAAATATGTTTAACACACACAAGCGTATGGGTTCTGATTTATTACAATCAGGAAGAATTACAACAGAACAGTATTACGAAAACACTAGAAAAATGGGAATTAAGTTAGGTGTTATAGGCCCTGATGAATATCCAAACGATTTACCTTCTTGGCTAAAACCTACGCTAGAAATAGGTGGTGCAGTTATTGGAGGAATTATTCCTTATGTTGGTGGCCCAGCAGGAGTAGGTACTAAGTTAGTTGCTGAATCCGTTGGTTCAGGTTTAGGTAGTGCATCAGGTACAGCTTTATATGGATTAATAGCTGATCTTGCAGCTCCTGATGGTATGCCAACGCAATCATGGTCAGAGATAGGAAAAGAAGCTGCTACAGAAGGAGCGATTGTAACAGGTTTAACAGCAGGTATTTTAAAAAGCATACCAGCCATAGGCTCTCTTGCTAAAGAAGCAGGAAAAATATCTCCTAAAACAACCGAAGCTTTAAATAGAATGGGTAAAGGAGCTAGAAATAAAATTATTAACAGCCCAACAGGACAAAGGTTAAAAGCTTTTGGTGGAGGTTATTTAATAAAACAAGAAAAAGTTGCTAATGAATTATTACAAGAATTAAGAAACAACGGCATTGAACCTTCATACAGCATGTTAATACAAAATGATACAGTCAGATCACTAATACAAGCTTTAGCCAGGACTCCTATTTTAGGAACACCTGAGAGAGAAAGTTATGAGTTAATTAAAAAAGACATTTTTAAAAGAATAACCGAAGGTGTTACGCCTGGATCAAACACAACTTTAGAGCAATCTTTAGGTGCTTTTAGTAGTAACTTTGTTTTAGAGTCAGGTAAATACAGATTAAAAAAAGGTGTAAAAGAAAGAAGTTTAAGAGATATAAGTATGTTGTCAGGATTTCTAAGAGAACAGGGTTCAAGAAATGAGGGAATAGAAGCAACTTATAACTTAATGAAATCTGCTGTTAATAACGATAAAGATTTTGCAAAAAGGTTAGCAGGGAATGATTTTGCAGCTACAAGAAATTGGTGGCTAAACATTAATAACACAGAAAGTATTGCTCTTTCAAGAGGTAGAAGCATTACAGATATATTAGATCAAAAAGCATCTAATACAGGATTGTATTTTAATCTTCTTTTTTCTCCACAAAGACTAGCAGAGAAAGAAGTTGGAGAAAATGTTTTTAGAAATGTAGCAGATGCAGAAGCAATTTTAAAAAATGCTAATGATGATTTTATAGATATAGATGGCATGTTGCTTCCTCTATACAAAAAAGACTCAGGCATAGAAGGATTTATTCCTGCACAAGAAGGAAAAACTATTTTTGCTAGTAATAATGATATTAATAGTCAACTTATACTTAAATTAAATGATGGGGAAATACCGCTTGGTGGAACTTTACCTACAAGATTTGGAACTCGTTCTTATAACGAAATTAAACAAAATTCAGCTTTATTAGAGGAATTTAATACATTTCTTAAAAACCGAAAAATTAAACAAACCACAAGCAAACCCACAAAAGCTAAGTTTGTAAAAAAAGATGGTACAGAAATGAATATTAATAAGACAAAAGCGGAAAAATACACTAGAGAAAATTTAATAAAAAGAACTAGTCCAGAGGGAGAACTCCAAAAAGATGGTGCTTTTTTTGATGCTGCAAGTATTTTAGCAACCAAAAAAGTTAGCGGAGCAGGACAAAAGTTTCTAAGCTTATCAAGAGGCGAACAACTTTTACAAGCTCAAAAATCATTAAATGATGATTTAGCTACTATAAGATATTATGAAAAGAGTTTAGCATCTGATCCTGATTTACAGGTTATTGGAGCTGCTTACAACAGCGGCAGAGCAAATATGAAAGATGACCTTCGTTTATCTTCTAACAACGAACAATTAGAGTTATTAGAATTAGCAGATAAAAAATTTGTTGATAATTTAAACTTGTTAGACAGATCAAAATCTTTTTTACAAGCACACAGACAAATATCAACTAGTGCTGATGCAGAAAGATTTTTAAGATTTGACGATTTGTTTGGCGGAAAAGTTCCAAGATTAGATGTAAATGGAGAGCGTATTGCTTCAGATTTAAAAGCAAAATTAATACCTGGAAAAGATGGCAAACCTGCTTATTATGAAGTACAAAAAAATTCACAAGGAACTCCTATAAAAATGACCATTCAAGAACGAATTGGAGGTATTCCAGGACTTACTAAAGGACAAATGACAGAAAGAATGGGAGGCAGCCCAACAGATGTGCCTGATGCCAAACTTATTGATGATTTATTTAGAAAAGGAACGCCTACACAAGTAAAAGAATTTAGAGAACTTGTAGGCAAAGAAGCTTTTAGAAAAATGGCACAAGATGAAATTGATTCAGCATTAAACAATACTCTTATAAAGTATATTAATGGAAGCACAGATGATGGAATAGGAGAATTTTGGAAAGCATTTGGAATAGGTAAGTTTAAAGGAGCAGCAGAAACTAAAGCTAGAATGTCTGCAATTATTGACCAGGCTGGGTTATCTTTTAAATATTCAGAATTAGAGTCTTTTGGACACATGCTTAGATATTTAAACGGAGCACCACAGCTAAACCAGTTTATACAAAGATCAATGATACTAAGATTTTCACAAGGTGTTGGACCAAGCGCTGTAGGTGGTTTGTTTCTTGGTGGCGGTGGTTTAGCAGCTGGAGGCGTGTTGGGTTCTTTGGCTGGGTTAGGCGGAATGTATTTTCTAAACAAAATGATGGCCTCAAGAGTATATGGACCTGAAGTTAGAGGAGCTTTAAAAAATTACGCATCAGCAGTTGCGGCAGGTAATAAAGAAAAAGCTGAAGAAGCTGCAAATCTTGTTCTCAGAAGAATGGAATCTTTTAGTGTTCCTTTTCAAAAACAAATGGCTGTTGCAGCATCACAAACAGGAATAAACTTAGGGGTTACAAATAACCTCGAATGAAAGTAACTAACGAACAATTAGCTGAAAAAATAGATGCCTTAACCAAAATTGTAGAACGCAACAGCAAAGACATTGTTGATCTTTATAAAATTATAAATATAGGTAGAGGTGGCGTAAAAGTGCTGGTTTGGGTTGGAACAATAGTTATAGCAATATTAAGTTGGAGGTACACGCAATGATACCAATGGAATTATTAAGTATGTTAGCTAGTACAGTTCTAGGCGGCATTATGTCTATCATGGCTCAAAAAGGACAAGCTGAGCAAGAAAAGCAAAAGATGTTGATGCAACGAGCAGGATTTGCAGCTAAACAAACTGACAAAGCTCGTAATGTTACAGATAGCCACACAAAACACACAAGAAGGGCTATCGCAATTATGTGCGTATTTAGTATTATTGTAGTACCAATTGTTGCACCAATATTTACAGATGTTAATGTTGCTTATCAAATAGTTACTGAAGCTAGTAGTGGTTGGTGGATATTTGGCGAAACTTACGAGACCTCATACTTTCAAGAAGGCAACACAATTTTTATAACTAACCTACAATCACACACAATATTCTCAATCATTGGTCTATATTTTGGTGGATCACTAACCAGGAAATAAAATGGTAGCTAAAAAATATCAAAGCAAAACAGGCGGATTAAACGCTGCTGGAAGAAAATATTTTAAAAACAAAACAGGAGCTAATCTTAAAAGACCTGTAACAGGTAAAGCACCTAAAGGCTCTAAAGCAGCAGCAAGAAGAAAGAGTTTTTGTGCAAGAATGGGTGGCGTTAAAGGCCCTATGGTTAAAAACGGAAAACCAACAAGAAAAGCCCTAGCACTTAGGAAATGGAAATGTCGCAAATCATAACTAAGCAATGCTTATGGGTAATGCTAGTTTTGATATTAGTCTATGGAATAACTGATGCTATAGGAGATGTTACTTCATCTGGGAGTACCACGAATACCCAGTCGAACAATGCTGGTTCTAATACAGCAATTACAGGTGGGTATGAATCAAGCACTACATATCAATCAGGTTCTAGTTCTAACAGCACAACGAATAACGAAACCAATAACTCAACTAATACTAAAACTGCTGTAAACAGTTCATCAGCCCCTGGCATGAGTGTATATGGTCAAGACAGCTGTGTTATACCTTTAGCTGCTGGAGTAACTGTAATAGGTTTTTCAGGTTCTTTTGGAAGTTATTACACAGATCCAAATTGCGAGAGAAGAAAATCTGTAGCTGTATTAGCTAAACTTGGCATGAAAGTCGCAGCAATATCTTTGATGTGTCAAGATGAAAATGTATGGGAAGCTATGATGAACGCAGGTACACCTTGTCCTATTGATGGATTAATTGGTGAGAAAGCTAAAGCTAGATGGATAGAGAAACGCAAACAAGAATTAACAGGAGCTACTCAAACTAAACCGAGTATGACTTGGAATGATTAGAGCAATATTACTATCTTTAATATTAACTGGTTGTGCTACACACTCAGTTACTTTAGGACCAATGACAGTATATGGGAGCAATGAGCAAGAAATATACTTGCCTGAAAGACAATGAAATATTTAATACCTTTGTTATTTCCTTTATCTTTGTTTGCTGAAACAACAGGCAATCTTTTAAATCAAACTTATTTTAATGGCAGTACACCTATCAATGGTTGGTCAGGAACTAATGACCATAGTCATGGTGGTTCAATTATTGCTGGTGTTCATGGTGAGTATTTAGAAAATACTATTATGCTGGGTGACACCCTTAATAAATCTCAAATGAATGGTGGTTGGACATCTACTTTTGGTAGTGACATATGGCATTGGAACAATTATCAATCTACAGTTAAGATGACACAGGTTATAACAGGAGCAGATGGTACAGTTACAACACAAGTAAGAGATGTTGTTAGCTCACCTTGTGGTGGCAATAATTGTGGTAGCTATGTAACTTATACAGACTCTTACACTCAAGGAATTAATAATCAATCTAACTTCAACATCAAAGTAAGATATGATTTTTCAGATACCAGTCAATCTAGTTCTCACTGGTCACCTGATATAAAAAATCCTACATTAATTATAGAACATAGTCTTTTGTCTGTTGAACAGCAAAGCACTATATCAGAAATAAATGAAACAATAGATGAAACTATACAGCAACAAATAGAAACAGTAGAGTTTATACCAATAGAAGAATTTACTTTTGAGGTATATAAAGAACCTGAGATATTTGTTGAAAAGTTTGAAGAAGTATTTATTGAAGAAATTAAAAAAGAAGAAATTAATATAGGAACAATTAACGTGTTCAAAGAAATACCTATGGAGGTAGCATATGAAGAGCCAAAGACCATCGAAGCGTTCACAACAGAAGTCGAAAGTTTTGAAGAAAGAATTGAAACAACAGAAAGTTTCAACAACACGCCAACAGGCGAAATCATACAAGAAATCTTTGCAGAAGAACAAACCTCAAACTCTAGCGGAATCGTTGAGCGAGAAGCTCCACTTGAAGAAGTTCGAGGAGGAGCTGAAGAAAGAACAAGCGTTGAAGAAACAGCAAGAGGAGGAAATGAATCTGCACCAGGAGAAAACGAAGAAAGAGTTTCTACAGAGCCTGGAGAAGAAAGCACAGTCGCAGAGTCTACCCCTGAAGCTGTGGAACAAACTGAGAGCAATACTCCTGAGCCTGGAGAAGAAACTACAGTTGCTTCTGAAGAAGTAAATGAGGTTAACGGAGAAGGAGAAACAGGAGGAAGTGAATCAGGAAATGGAGGAACTGAAACAGTTGCTGAAGGAGAAGAAACCCTCGAAGGCCGAGATACTGAGGTGGAAGAAGGCAGGGCTGAAAGAAACACTAGAGCAGATACTCAAACTGTTTCAATAGAATCCATAGAAAAGAAAGTCAACGAAACCCTCAAACGAGTAGATCAAAGACTAATTGCTACTTCCCTTATTGTTGCAAAAGCTATGGAAAGTCCAATTAAATTAGAACAATACGGAAACACAAACAATAACATATTTAATAATCAATTAAATATTGATGGAGGTAGTTATGATGACCAAAGAGAATACCTTGATTTGCGAGATATATATGCTGAGAATCAAAATGTTTACAACGACTCTGTGGCACAGCATCAAACAAACATTCAACAAAGTGTTGATGAAGTTATAAGAACACAAGAACATCTAAGGAGGATTCGTGGATTTTAAAGATATAAAAACATGGGGAGTTTTACTCTCAATCGTAGTTGCTATTGGTGGTGGTTTTTCTAAGTTTGGAGAAATCTCTAATCGCCTAGCTGTGCTTGAGAAAAAATCAGCTCCTGATATTAAACCTTTGACAGCAGACATTGCCATTAACAAAGCAGAGATAGCAGTATTAAATGCTAAAGTTAATGAGATGAAAGCTAGATCAGACAACCCATTAGGACAATAATATGCCAAAGAAAATAGATAAAGAAACAGAGATGAAATTTGTTGAAGCTTTTTGTGAAGGCAAAACAGCTGGGAACGCAACCCAGTCTGCTTTAGCGGCTGGATATCCTAAAGACAAATCGCCCAGGCAACAAGGCGCTTATCTTAAAAAAAGATACGCAGCCGAGATCAGAGAAAAGAATGAAGAAAGAATTACTTCTACATCAGGAATGGCTATTTCAACATTACAAGACTTGTTATTAAATTCTAAACAAGACCTGGTCAAACTTAACACAGCAAAACTTCTTCTTGAGCTTGGAAATTTCCATTCACAAAACATTAACATCAATGTAGACAAGACACATCAGAAGACAGATGATGAGTTAATTATAGAACTACAAGGATTAATGAAAAACATACCTAATCTGCAACCAAAACTCCAGGGATTAGCAGAAATGGAAGAAGAAAAAGAAAAAATCAATTCTAATAAACCTAACAAGGTCGAGAAAAGGACTGTAAATTAAGGGTTACTTAGGTATACCAAGGGCAATAAAAACGCCTTCCTGGGCCTATTAGAAGGGGCTTTTGTGATCAAAGTCATCAGAATTGCCCATTATCATGAGAACTGGCATATTTACATCTCCTAAAGTACAAACAACATTATAGGTAATCCATTCATAAGCTTCTTCTTCTGTAGACCCATCTCTAGTCATTAATATACGAACCATTGCAGCTACATCATAAACCAATCTAGGCTCTCCTAAGTATTCATCAGCCATTCCAACAATAGCATCATCAAAACCATCTATTCTAACTAGATCACCATTCATATTTGTTATCTCCGTACAATCCATGATTAGGTTTCTTCTGCAAACGCCTAACCTTTACTTCAGATTTTTTAAAAGAAACAACTTCAGGCAACTTTTCACTATCAGCAATAACTTTTTGTATAGCTTCTGCCTCTGTATTAGCTTTCAAACAACCTGAAAAGGTTACTGTGGCTCTGTAGCACCAGTAGCTGCCTTTTTCTTTTTTTTCTTTTTGAATATTTTTTCCCATTGTTCTCTTACCTGTTCTTCAGGAACTTGTGATTTCCTTTGTCTGTAGCCTTTGCTCATGTATCACCTATTTTAGATAAAGCAGATATCTCAATATCTTTAATTATCATTGTTAAATTGTTATATATTTCTTTGTAATCAGAAAAGTTTTTTATGTTTAACAACTCGTTTCTAATCTCATCTGTAAAATTAAAAATACCATCAGTACAATGCGGACATTCAGTAATACTGTTTATGGTGGTAATAGTTCCCACTCCATTACAAAAAATACATTTAGGTTCGCAACACTCTATTACCGCCAAGTTTATCAGTTTGTTTAGAAAAGAATGTTCCAGGACTTTGTGTTCTTTATCAATGTGCCTTAAAGCTATTTCAGAAACAAAACTATTCCTGTATGTGTCTGCTGACACAAACTTCATTAATAAAAAATTATATTCTTCTTTGTTCAATTTAGAATAAGAAAGGATTAGGTTAATATCTTCTACTGTAATGGAATCATTACTGCCTGAAGACTTTTCCAGGGATTGTGTTTTAGGTACTAACATAGTCAGAAGTTCTTTATTCATCTTTGTGCTCCTCGTAAAATTCTAAAAGCTCATGCTCAGTTCCATATATTTTAGTCCAAGCTTTGCTGCCCATTCCATGTATACCATACTTGGGGTGGAGATGATGATTATAACAAAGAGGTATTGTTTCAGATCCACGCTGCCCTAACCCAGCCCCTTTCCTAATGTGATGAATCTGCGCTGGTGTAATTACACTGATATCAATTTTTCTACACACGACACACCCCCATCTCGCTTTTCTATCCATGTCTTTTTTTTCTTCTTTCGAAGGTTTTTTCTTAGCCATTATAAAAAACTTTTTTGTCTGTCTTCATTTTCCTCTTTACTATATCTAAAGTCTACTAACTTATACTCTTTGTATGGTGGAAATTTAGACTTGTTTGCTTTGTTTGTGTTCCCATTTAAAGCGTGTTTTAAAGATTCAGGACTAACCTCAAGAACCACTTTGTTTTTGTGAACAATAGCCAAACCCCCATTATGTATAGCTTTCACGCAATCATAATCTCGGACAGACAACAAGCCATTATAGTTTTTGTTTACTTTAACTTTGTGCATACATTCCTCCTAATCATAATTTATATCTTTCCAGTCTGTTCCTTCTACTTCGTGCATCATAGATAAAGATGAAGTAAGATATCCTTGATGAATGAAATTATCTTCATCTATTGTGTCTTGCACACAGAAACCCCCACTTTCAATTTCTTTATATTCACATTGGAGAGGGTCTACTTCTTCATCTACGAGATAATATAAATTACTCATACTTGTAAATGCAAATATTCCTACTAAGTAATATACTCTTTTCTCCTTGCTCCCATCGAAAAATGATGATCTAACAATGGCTACTTTTAATTGATTTTGCTTCACTAGGTTCTCCTAAGTTTTGGCATAAACTTTTTTTTCGAAATATTCTTCATTCGTTTGTCTAAATGTTTCAGCTTTCCAAGCCTCAAACTTCATTCTGTAATAGTGCATTTCTGTATAAGCTTTATCTTTCTCAAGTTCGTGCATTGCAATAAACTCCATTAGCTCACGCAAGTTTTCATTTGATCCAGCATAAGCTTTAGCCTGAGTAACAGAAGTATGAGATTCTTCTGACACCAAGTTCTTTGCTTTTTTAAACTCAAGCAATGATTCGTTTTTCCTTAATTCAGCATTATGGTAAGCGTAGTTCAAGCCATGCTCCCTGTAATTTTGTAAATATTTCTCTGCCATTTCATCATTTAATTTCATTGTATTGTCCTCTTTGCTTTGCCAAACATTTCATCTGCTTTAGCTGTCAAATCTGCCATTTCTCTAGCTTCTTCAGGTGTACTGCCTGTGTCGATAGATAATTTATAAACAAAATCTTTTAATCTTTTGTAAAACTTATCGTATTCTTCCTTGGTTTCTGCGTTCTTAACATCTTCTGCATGTTTAACTAGTAGTTTATAATTAAGATCAGCCTCTAGACCGAAGTCAATTTCTTTTACAACCTCACCTGCTTTGTTTATTTTTTGCATTTTAATAAATCTGCTCATTTCTTTCCTCCAATTAGTTTTAGTTTAATCGCTTTAGGCAAAGCTTCATACTTCTCCTTAGCCTCGTGTTGTTTATATAAATTTAAAAACATTTCTTCCTTTGCTTTTAGTTCGTTTGTTGTCATCTTGTTTAGTTTTTGACCACCCATTATTCTGTATATTTGAATAGCTTTTTTGTCATCAACTTCTTTGTGATCAAAAAACTTCTGAAAAGTGCTCAGAATGTGCTGGTCTGTAGTTTTTAAGTATTTTGTAATATCACAAACCTTTGGCCGCCATTCAGAATGTTGCACATGCAACGCCAGGGCGTTCATAACTTCTTTAATTTCATACTCACTCACAGCGTGAGCCATAAAATTAATCTCGGTTTGGTTCATAGGCATCTGTTTGGGGTATGCTTGATTGCAGTTTTCGCAAAAAAAATCAAATTCTTCTTTTGTCATTTTAGCTCCTTGTTTTTATATATATATATATTATATATATTACTATTTTTATATATATACACTCACATATAGTTCTATGTATGTGTGTATGTATATAAATATATATTAATTTTATATTAAATGTAAGTTGTTTTTTGATTAAATTTCTTGTAATATTAATATAACTAACAAAACAAGGAGATATCATGGATATTTGGAGCTTAATCGAAGTAGAAAAAGAACTCGAAGGCAAGACTTTAGAGGAATTTAAGCTATGGGTTAAAGAAGAAATAATTAAAGAAGACCAAAAAATGACACAATGGCACAAAGAACAAGCCATGGCGAACAAACGAGGAGAAAATAAATGACTGACAAGAAAAAAATAGAAGATGTAATGACACCTGAGCAATTAGCTTGGCATAAAAAATATGGTCTAAAAAGTAGTGATTATTGGGATTGTCATGGCAAACCAGTAGTTAAACACCAAGGTATGCAAAAAGTAGCTAGAATTGAGGGTATAGAAAGTGGTAGATACGAGGTTATAGAGTGCAACATAGCCAAAGGTATCGTTGTGGTTCAAGTAACTTGTAAAATGGGCGATAAGGAGGTGTCAGCACTAGGCGAGGCACAGCCCCTAAACAACAAAATTGCTTATCCAACCGCTATGGCGCAGAAAAGGGCGTTTGACAGGGTTATTTCTGATCTGACTAGCTCAGGAATGTATTCAGAATCCGACACAACAATACTAGATGATGGCACTATGGGGTTTGCCCCAAACACATCATTTGATGAAGAAGAAAAAGCTAAAGAAGAAGCTAAAAGCAAAGCCGAAAGAATAGCACAAGCACAAGTAGAAAATGAGGACTTAGAGAATGATAACAAATCTTAGAAGTTCTAGTTTTAAAAACTATTGTTTAGGTTATAGGGTTTCACGAAAGAAACAGTTGGAAATGGATCTTAAATGTGAAGAAAAGCCTATTACTTTTACAAAGTTTATTGATTGGGGGAACGCCCACGAAGTTAATGGTTTAGCTAAGTGGGTTACTCTTAACAAGCAAATGCCAAAATATATACTTGAAGATCAGAAATCTTTTCAAGTGGAGGATTGGTACGAAAACTTTAGCATATCTACAACGCCTGATGGTGTTCTAGAAGAAACTTTGCTTGAAATAAAATGCCCAGCAGCAGGTGTCAAAAATTATCCTGAAGTAGATAAGAAAGGAAACAAACTTCCTTACGATGGATTTCCAGCAGAACATTTATGTCAGGTATATGGACAACAAATGATAATGAACAAGCTTGGTTATAAAATTAAAAAGACAGACTTGGTTTGTTGGACACCAAAGCACACAAAAATATGGACTGTTTGGCTCAACGAAGATTACATTTTATACATGAGTGAACTGTTAAAGGAATACTGTAAATCATTGTTAACAAAGGATAAATTAGACAAGCCTGATCCATATCAAGGCAAACATTATATAGAATTAACTTACAACAACGGAGCATAAAATGGCAAAAGCAAAATATATAAATTTGTTTATAAACGAGAAAGCTTACGAAGAAGAAACTAATGGCTTTTACAAATCTATGAACAACAAGAGAGCAGAAACAGGGAAGAACCCTCCGCCTTTCTTATATAACAAAAAATACACACCTAAAGAGGATATCATTCTTAAAGCTGGGCAAAGCTATGATGTCAGTCTATGGTTTAATGAGCGTGATGGGAAGAAAGACTCATCGGTAGCAATTAAACCTGCAACAGAATATGTTAAACCTGCTGAACCACAAGGTGACACAAGTGTGTTTGGTCAATCGAGCAGCAATGGCTGGGATTAAGCATGAGCAAAGAAAAGGAGTACGCTAGGAAATATTATCTTGATCGTAAAGAAGACAAGAAAATAAAGAACAGGGAAAGTTATTTAAAAAATAGAGAAGACAGACTTAAGAAAGCTAAGGAGAAAAGAGATAACAGAACTCCTGAACAAATCGAGCTGGAAAAAGAAAAAGCAAAAGAATATTATAAAGCTAATGCACACACTCTCCAGCAAAAGAGAAAAGATAAAGCTGAAAGAGATAAGCAAGAACTGATCGCAATGAGAGAAGAACTTGAAAGATTGAAAGCTAAAGAATAAGTTTGTCGTGGGTTAGCCTGGTTTTGTTAGTTAGGCTGGGTTAACCTTTTTTCTATTCCCCCCCCCTCTTTATTCTTTTTTTATTACCCCCCCC
>UEXM01000720.1_pt1 | contig 32759 bp, 47 predicted proteins | sample 1796661 | NCBI WGS metagenome assembly UEXM01 (sample SAMEA4772469, study PRJEB27181) | metagenome
GATATATATAGATAAGCCACCTTCGGGTGGTTTTTTATTACCTGGATGTTTTTAATTATTTTTTTTCTAAAACTATTTACAATGACTACATTTGTAGTTACTATGATTACAAGAAAACAAAAGAGGGTTTAACAATGGAAAACAAGCCAAAGCCGACATCAATTCGACTTAAGCCAGACCTTAAAAAGAAAATTGAAGAGTTAGCAGAAAAGGAAGACCGCAGCTTTAACAATATGATCGCTCGATTACTTGAACAAGCAGTCGCTTAAAAATAAAAAAGCCCAGCGGTCAGGCAAGGGCTTAGTTAGAAGGTTACGAGGTAATTTTACCAATGCATTATTACAAATTCAATATAGCTGACTGGGTTAAGGATACAGCCCATTTGAGCTTGAAAGAGGAAGCTATTCTTCTTCGACTTATAAACTACTACGTAAACACTGAGTCATTTATCCCAAACAAAACCCAGATGGTTTTGAGAAAATTGCGAATCGCAGACGAGTCGGAAACGGTTGATATACTGCTTGAAGAGTTCTTCATTAAGTCTCGTGATGGTTGGAGAAACAAAGAACTTGATAAAACTATCAGTGAATACCAAAAACGTGCTGATAGAAATAGATTGAATGGTAAATCTGGCGGACGACCTAAAAACAAAGACTTAGATAAACCCAGTGGGTTACCAGATGGTAAGCAAGTGGATACCGAGTCGAAACCCGATGGTAACCTTAACTATAAACCATTAACTACTAACCAAGAACCAGTAACCAATAAAGAGAATAAAAAGAAAGTCTCGACTTCGCTCGATTATTCTTCGTGGCCTTCAATGCCTAGTAGTGAGTTACTTGATGAATGGAAAAAACTTCGTAAGCGTCTAAAGGCAAACATTAGCCAGATAGTGATCAACAAGACTGGAAAGGAATTAATCAAAGCTGTTGAGATGGGTTACTCAATAGACCAATGTTTTGAGACTTGGATTTACAAAGGCTGGCGAGGGTTTGAGGCTGAATGGATGAAAAACTCTGCAGCTAAACCAGTAAGCCAGGGTGTTAACTACGTAGGAAATAACTTTACTAAGCCGGAGGGTTGGCAATGAGTGACATAATGAAAAAGATTAAAGCGCGTGCCGCCCAAGGTGGTAATAAATACACATGGGAAGACCTTAAGCGATTACGCGAAGAGGACGAAGTTAAACAGGCTGCAGTGTTTGAGCAGCAATTCAAAGAGCATGCAGCAAAGGAAACAGTAGGACGATCGGGTATTTTGCCACTTCACATGAAATGCACCGTTAATAACTTTGAATCGGATACTGCAGAGAAAATGGAAGCTAAGCGGTTTGCTGCGGAATATATAATGAATTTTGATAACAACATGGGACAGGGCTTCATATTTAGCGGCAACAGCGGAACGGGTAAAAACCACTTATCTGCAGCAATGTGTAACGAGTTAATGCGCCGTGGTAAATCTTGTTTGGTGATCACCGTTAACGAGCTAATGCAAAAGCTACGTAACTGTTATGACAAGAACTCAGAAACGACTGAGGATAAATTCTTCCAAGCAATGAATGATTTTGATTTGTTGATACTTGATGAAATTGGACTTCAGCGTAACAACGACAACGAGAGACTAGCGTTAAACCAAATCATTGATAAGCGTATTGGGTGCATGAAGCCTACAGGAATGTTAACCAACTTACCTGCAGGATGTAACAAGCCAATGGGTGATCCTGAATGGTTTGCGAATATGAATGATTTACTAGGAGTTCGTATTATGGACCGTATGCGATCGAATGGTGGTAAGTGGATTTCGTTTAACTGGGAGAGCTACCGCAAGTGAATCACTACAACAAACCATACAAGGACTGGACGGAAAGAGAATCAACTTATCCGGAACATTACGGGAAAGGTGATATAGGATGGATACTTTCTCAACTAGATAGGTTGTCTGATGATAAGAGAAAGGAAGCTAGTGAGAAATATAGCTTAGCATTTACTAGGCATGGCAGAGATAAGGCAAATGCGAAGCTCAAGTCATTCTGTGAGGAGTTCGGCGGTGAAGTGATACAAACACACCAAGTTAAACAATCAAGCGCTGTAAACCCGTTTGAGGAAAGATTGCAGAAAATAAGAAATGGTAATCGTGGTGGAAGAAAAACAATTTTAGGAATGGCAGGTGAAGAATGAATATTGAAGACGGTTTGTTTTACTACTGGAACACAGACGAATCTCATTACGATAACAACGAAACCATGTACGACTTTTTAAGCTTTGAGCTATCAGAAAACATAGAAGCCACCCATGAGGACGGAAGTTACGCAGAGATTAAGCTCGAAGACGGCAGAGAGTTTGAGGTTCACGCAAGCGGTAATGGTGATTGTTACAGCCATAAGGTTGAGTTTGTAGGAATGGCGGGTGAAGAATGAAGATATATAGAGTCAGAAAAAATTCACTGTTTGACGTTTTAACTGTACAGCCATCAAATATCTTTGAAAAGATAGCGCTAATACTGAAGGGATATAGGAAAGTACAAATACACGAAAATTCATTTATGCATTCAGCTAATATCTGGATGCATAAGAAGTCAAAATTTAAAAGCGATTATATTTCAATGGAAGGTGAAGAATGAAACAAGTAAATGAAGTTGAATGGTCATGGACTGTAAGCTGTCCAGAGTGCGGCGCTAATTATGATGAGTTTGACGAGCAGGTTGATGATAGCGGTACTCACCCTGTAATTACATGCGATAGAGATGATTATAGTGATGGTGTTTGCGGTTGTGTGTTTGAAGTTACATGCATAGAGAATTAATTAATGGCGGATGAGTTTATTCTCAATCGCGCTAACGAGGGTGAACAATACCCTCGTCTAGCTGAGTCGATTGAAAAGATATTAAGTGGTGATGGTCAGGCTAAGGTTACTGTTACACGAAAGAATAACGGAACGCTTCCAATGCTCAAGCTGTGGCGAGCATGGATGAAACAAATGTGTGAATACATGAATGCTAACGGCAATACAATGCCGTTGTATTACACGAAAGCAGGTGAGCCAGTTGGTAAGCGACCAATGACACCTGAAGATTGTCACCATGCCTTTACTTATTTGTGCATGCCATGCGACGAGAACGGCGAAAGACTATCATGGGCGCTAAGTGAGGCAGGTAGTAATAAAAAGCGCGTGGCGAGCGCTGGGGAGCGTTTAAGGGCTATGGATAGAATGTGGATGATTGGAGTTGATAAAGCTATACCGCTAATTAACCCTCAAGACAGCGAATACAACAAACTAAAACAAGAGAGTGAATCATAAACCTTATGAAGTGATGAATTTGACACCTCTTATGTGAGGTGTTAAATTTTACATGTCAACATAAGGAGATTAGCCATGACTGATATTGAAATTTATTCGGATAACCAAGAAATAAAAACAAACTCTAAAAACATTTCAGATGTGTTTGGAAAGATTCATCGTGATGTATTGCGCGACATTAAAAAGCTGGATTGCAGTGATGAATTTAGAGTGCGCAACTTTGCGCAGTCCTCTTATATCAGTGAACAAAACAAGGAATTACCTTGCGTTGAAATGACAAAGGACGGATTTACTTTTCTTTGCATGGGTTATCGTGGTGAAAAGGCTGCGAAATTCAAAGAGGCTTATATTGATGAATTTAACAGAATGGCTAATTCCTTAAATTCAATAAGCAACCGAGTTAATAAGCTATCAATTGAAGGAAAGAAAATAACAGAGCTTGGTAAAGAATGGTCATCACTGGGTCATGAAGTTAGGCGAGCTAAAAAAGAACACAATCAAGCTACAAACTTATTGATGAATGAAGTTCAGTTAAAGTTGGAGATTTAAATGGCTAACTCAAAAAGAAAGTGTGCTTATTGCAAAGAACGACAACCAGCAGAAATAATGCTTATTAATGGTTCGCAAGCATTCTGCAATAAAGACCACTTCATAGAGTACGCTGTAAGCAACAGGAAGGCTTTAAGCGCTAAAGGTAAGCAAGTTATAGACAAAGAAGAAAGAACCTCGCTACGTAAGCGCAAGGAGGCTTTGCGCGATAGAAGCTGGTATATGAAAGAGGCTCAGAAGTGGTTTAATAGATTTGTACGTCTTAGAGATGTTAACAAGCCATGCATAAGCTGTTTAAATCCTTTGCGTAACGATGTAAGGCTTAAGGGGCATTTGTACGATGCAGGTCATTACCTAAGTGTTGGCGCTCGTTTTAACTTGCGATTCAACGAAGATAACTGTCATGCTCAATGCGTAAAGTGCAACCGTGACTTATCAGGTAATGCTGCGGCTTATAGAGTTGAGTTAGTGAAGCGTATTGGCCTTGATAGAGTTGAGTTATTGGAGTGCGACCATAAACCAAAGAAATACACTATTGATGATTTAAAGGAAATGATCGCTAAATACAAATTGAAGTGTAAAGAGTTAGAATAAAAAACGCCCCGGTTATGGGGCGTTGTTGTTATAGCTTCAACTCGTAAATTTTTGCGTAAAATGCATAATTATCAGATTGAGAGTTTGATAATCCATTTATTTTTAGGTCAATAAAGTTTGTTGATGTGCGTACTGTGTATGAACTAACGTAATTAAAGTACTGATACGTATCATCAAGCGTAACGCCTTGGCTTAACCCTGCGCCTGTGTTATTCAGAAGGTAAATCATGAACGTTGGACTCCCGCCCTTTCGATTACTTACCCCAACGGTATCAATGTAATAACGCTTAGTTTCTGGCCCTATAGGTTTCCTGTAGAGTAACTCTGTATCTGATGACGGCTTATAGTATGTTGCTGATATTTCCGTCTCAGTGTAGTTAGCATCGACATATTTTATCTTTCTAGGATCTAAATCTCCCTCACTGTAAAACAGAGCGCTTGCATCTGCATGTGATGAGAACACTGGTTCAATCTCAAATGAGTTAACAAAGAAGCAATTAGTAGTATCAAGTAGTGACTTCCACGCCATTGGTATTGATGTTCCAGCAACAGGGTAGTCAAATGTCGATGTGCGTATTGTGCAGCCATCAATATACCTTCCCACTGTAGGGCCTAAAGCCTGAGAGTATCTAGCAGGGCCAAGATCAAACGCATTCATAAACAATCGACTACCTTCATTGTCAAATGCGTCATCTAAATAATCTAAAACGGGTGAACCTTGTAGCAGTATCGTAGAGTGAACTGTGTTGTTCTCCGTATTTACAGCGCCAACTTTAACGCCATGAGATGCATCGAAATTTGCATAGGATATTCCATAGTCACCCTCTATAACTAGGTTTTCTATAGTTGTTGCATATGAGTAAGGTATACGTATTTTCCATCGCTTAACGCTGTCATAAACTGAACCACAGCTACAAATAGCACGGTTAATATTCATACTATTATTTTCAGAGGTAAACAAAAAACCATCCGCACATTTTTGCGCCTCTAAAGTTCCGGTGATATCAAGAAACCAATTAAATACAAAAAAGCCAGGAACATCGAAACCCTGACAAGTTAGCGAACCAATACCACCAAAGCTACGCCCTTGTCGAACTCCATTAACCATGACACCAGCTGCCATAACATGAGCCGTTGCAGGATCGCCAATTAGGTCTGTTGATAGATATAAATTATCAAAACCCGCGTTGGATGGTGCGCCAAAATTTGGTAATGATATTGTCGATGGATTGTAAGTTTCACCAAGATTTGTTGTTTTACTGGCTATTGTACCGTTTTGCGGGTACGGATGGTTCCCGTTCGGAAACCATTTAAAATAAACTTTACCATCAGAAACAAACATTACATCACCATAAGTTTTATAGCTCTGTCCTGTTTCGTTAAATTCTACAATCTCACCAGGCCGCCACCCTGCTTTAGAACTTTCAAAATAATTAGGATATGCTTCGTCAAGGGTGTTACCAAAAATCATTGTAGGTTTTCTATCATTATCCCCACCCTTCCAATAAAAGTAACTACCTGTAGAACTTATAATTTTTGTGTCTTTTAAATGGAAGTAATCATCAAAAAGTATTTGAGTTGATGCAGTGTTTTCAACAATAAGATTTACATGCTTATCATTTAGATATTTGCATACATCAACTAATTTATTAACAGTTGCGTTATCTGCAACGATACCTAGCGACTTGTGTGTAACGCAATTATTAAAAGGTATAATATTTACAAATAAACCGTTAGCTGTTGATATTGATGAGAACCCATCACCGTACCCCGTTAATTCTGTCGTGAATAGGTAATTATCCCTATCTTTAAGAATGAAGTTTCTACCAATATGTGGAGACATTGATTGTAATTCTAATGAGTTCAAGTGAAGGGTGTCATGGTCATCAACATATTGGAATGATGGACCAGCGCCTTGAGAAATTGCATCACCTTTACGCATTGGCTCTTTTAAGTCGATAGGCGCTGGAAGATTTAAAACCCTGAAATTTCTAGCGTCTAAATCAGAACCTAAATTTAACGAGTCAAAAGGCAACCCTTCAGTTAACCATTTTTCCCCAGCTTTATTTTTAGATAAAAATTCACCATAATTTCCAGTTATTTGCTGGCAAAGCATGGTTAACTTATCAAATTCCTTCTCAATAGCTGATGCATCATAGCGACCTAAATTTCTTAATGATGTCTCTTGAGTTGGTGATACGATGCGCTCAACAATTAGCTTGTATTGATCTTTAAGTGGTGAGGATAGAATAATTGATGATCCATCATTCCACCATTGAAAAGGAACACCGGGAATTGAATAGTTAGTACCAATTACCAATTGTATCTCAACGCCAAATGTATCAATCTGCGTTACTACAATGTCGTCCTTGACGAAAAACGGGAAAGAGAAATCGAACGTTGTTGTTACGCCGTTCCCTGTGTATTCCTGCTTATTAAATGTTGTTTGAACTGTCATGATTAAACCCTATTTTGCAACCGCTTCTGCGACTGGCTTTTCTAGCTCATCAAGGAGACGGCGAATATAAAATAAATTTTGGTAAGGTAATAATTTACGAATAGATCTTACATCTGATTCGCTCACATCACCACTTGTTACAGCGCCCAATGATACACCAAGCTCTGTTGCTGTGCCTAGTGAAGGTCCAAGTAATGCGCCAGTCCAATTACGCGAAGCATATCGAGACATTGTGCTTTCACCAACCAAAGGAGAAACACCAACTGTACCTCGTGTTAATTGCTCCACTGTGTTGTTTGCATCCCAAAAATAACCCATTACGCCAGAGTTATCCAAGCCCTCTATAACAAGCTTAGCTGGGTCTGTCTCAACCTCTGCACCTCGCGCATGCTGTTTTACTGCATAAGACAGTGTTCCCAATGAAGTCATGATTAATAAATTAGTTAATGCCGATGCATCACGGAACTGTAAATCTGACAATAAGATCTTATGGTGCGCCTCTGCTGCAAAAGTCTTAAATTGAAATAACAATTTACCCGTAGCCGTGCTTGTCCATAAAGGTTTAACGCCTTGGCCTGGTGTCATTACAGTTGCATCAACATCTTTAAGTAACGCCATCTTAAACGCATCTTTTGCAATATCATCATCCCACTTTGTATAGTTAGGGAAGTGCAAGTTATCTGTGTCACCATGCAAACGGAACTGCTCAGCAATAGCCCCCGCCATATCTTCACTAATACCAGCGTGAGCTAAACGTGCCTTTTTTGTTTTGCTTAACGTTCCAGCTTCCCACTTTAAAACATCAGCGATAAAGCGATCTTGTGACATCACACCAGACCATACCTTTAACGTGTCGTTCCATTGCGTCATTAGTGTGGCTTTGCCAAATGAGTCGGTAGCAACGCGCAAGCCTTTCTCGAATGCATTACCACGCGCATATATATCGGTAAGGTCTGTCAGTGTGGCTGCTCGGCTATTAAGTACCATTTCAAGTGCAACGCCTGCCTTTCTTGCATCCGCCTTAAACAGATTCATTCGTTTAAAGTCAGTCATCATGGCAATTGATTTGCCAGTACGCCCAAAGCCATTACGAGAAATAACACGGCCAACATCAGGGATAGATGAAAGCGTCATACCACCAAGCATTCGCACAAAGTTCCAACCCATAGCAAAACGTCCCATGCGCAAGATTGCTGAGTTAGGATCTTTTGGCATCATATATGTTCCGCGAATACGGTCCCGCATTGCTTCAACATCACGAATGTCATGAGCCATACGTTGCTCTAGTGCCTTAAGCTTTTTAGGTTCGGTAACACTTCGGCGAGTCTTAGCATAACCTTTCTTTATTGATTCGATTTGATCAACCATATCAACACTGCCAAACATGCGCTTAAACTCAACATCAGCCGACATTGTGCGAACGTATTGATGCATAATTCCTTCAATATCGTTAACCAAGAAATCCTCAATTAACTCATCAGAAATAGATAATGTACGCTCTTTTAATGGGCCGCGAACAGTAGGAGATATATCGTAATCAAGACGACCGCCAGCGTTGCCCAGTATTTTATCTGTGATGTTATTAGCCACAGCCTCAAGTGGTGAATCCTTGCCTGCCATTGCGCGAGTAGTTAAAGACATATCTTGCTCACGCGCCTTTTTAACTTGTGCAAAGTCTGACTTCATGCGCTTATGTTGTTTCTCTAAATCAATGCGATCACGTTTAATGTCCTGTAATCGTTCTGATACTTCTTTTAATTTATCAGCGCCTTTTGCCTTGCCAACTTCAACATTGGTTAACTTCTCTTGTTTACGCAAACCTTTGATTTTTTCCGCCATTTCATCAAGCTCAGTTTGCTTAGTGAAAAACGGTTCCATATCGGTTAAGCCTTCACGCCTAGCTGATACTTGCATTTCTTTTCGTAGATCTGCACGTTGAGCCTTGTCGGTAGAGTTAAAGTATTCATCGCTTATATCTGTAAAACTACGACCTTCTGCTTGCTTAAGCTCAAGGATTTCACCTTGTTTTTGTGCAGCCTCAACAGCATCGCGCTTTAACCAGTCCATCAAGATCTGATTCCATTGATGTCGGTTTTGGACAATCATTTCTGTGTTATACATACGTGTCAAATATGACTCACTACCCTTAACGGCAACATCAGGATCGAGAAGTCCTTCTTCTATGGCCTTCTCTTTGATTGGGTCAAATACTTCTCGACGTATCTGCTCTGCTGCTTCCTGAATTTCAGGGATATCATGCTTATCACCTCTACGCATTGCTTTGGCGATCTCTTCGTTAAACTCTGACTGGCTTAACTTATCGCCACGTTGCCCTGTCATTGTTTCAAGCTTTGCAGCAATATCACCCATCATTGTCGGAGACTTCTGGCGATACTTAAGGTAATTATCCTTAACAGAACTCATGCCTTGAAATAAATTGTAGTCATAAGACTTGATACGAGTTTCAACGCTTCCGCCTTCTGGTGCCGTTGCAATCCCCGCTTTTTCACCTTTGGTAATCACGGGTGTTTCCATCATCTGCTGAACAATGGATTTAGTAGCCACTTCAGGTGATGTCATAGTACGGATGATCGGTGATACTGGCAGCTTCTCAACACCTAACGCGCCCTCAATATCAAGGTATTCGTCCTCAACATGCTTACGTTTTGCAGCACCAACAGAACCACCATCCTGTACTAAGTCTGACTCATCACCATTAAATGATAACTTCTCGCCGCCTGGTTGTGCGTGTATGTCCTCGTCAATAGCCTTAGAAACGCTTTTAAACTCACGTGAGCCAACTTGTGATAGCAACCCACCACCAATACCTGATAACAGCGTAGCGCCTGCCACGTTAATCAATGAGTCTTCAAATGTTCTGGTTTCTTGACTTGCGTGTTTCGCTGTCTCTGCAACAATCTCGCCACTTGCAGCGGATGCACCAAACTCTAAAGCCGAACGGGCGAAACCTACACCTTTAGTACCAACACCAGCAGGCGTTAACATTAACGGTAAAAACACGGGGTCGGTAACACCCGCCGCCATCTGTGCCATGATTGCAGGAATACCGCCAGCCTGTAATGTATCACGGTCCTTAAGCTCCATATCCAACTGAGCTTTAATGGCTGCAGTTTGCGATTCAGAGTTAGAGCCTGCAAAACTTGGCGCATATTCCTCATAACCTTGAATGTCAGTTTTACCGTTAAACTGAAACGGATCATAACCGTCCTGCTTTTCGTAAACAGTCGTTAATGAGTTACCATTAGCCAAAGCAGACGCTAAACTGTTCTCTTGTCTAAATGCGGCTTTTGTTACGTCCCACATTGACGGTGGTGTTTCTGGATCTGGAACATTAATCTGCAGAGTTTCACCAGGGTTAACAAAATCTTCATCAGGTATAAATGGCATTGTATTACCTTACAAGTTAAGACCACCAAAGCGGCTTGATACGTAATCATCTTGTTGATCAAGAACCTCTTGACCAGATTGTTTATATTCTCGTAATTCCTCGGCAACTTCTAGCTGCTCAGATTTACGGCTTTGCGCTTCTTCATATTGTTTCGTTTTCTTGTAGTCAGGCTTCCATCGTTGCGGGATACCATCAACCATTAACGGCACAATTCTACCACTTTCGTCTTTATGCATAACAGGATAAGTTGGTGAATCTTCGCGCCCTGTCTTTGCGTCAGTGGTAACAAACGCACCCTCATAACCTTTGGTATCCTCCTTGAACTGCTCAGCAATCCAGTCACTCTTGCCATATCCGTTGCCATAAACAACTTCTGGCGAATACTTCATCATTGCTGAGCCTTGAGGAGCAAGATCGGAACCACCCCATACACGGTTAACATCATCCCACGCCAATTCTCTAGCCTGTTCAATATCACCGCCAGTGGTTGCCATGTAATTCTTAGTTAGGTTGTCAAATTCAGCAGTGAACGCACTTGTTGTTGATGGCTGAGACTTGAACCAGAAATCATCAATATCTTTATCTATCTTGTTCTCCAGCCAGCCTTCAGTTTTATTACTTTTCTTAGTCTCGTTGAACGATAACTTAAACGTCTCTTTCTCAATGTCTGTTTTCTTGTAGATGTTATCAAGTGCTAACTCCACCGCTTTTGCTTTAGGTGTACCAGATGCAACCATGTCTGTTACCTGTTTAGCAAATGATAGATCATTAGAATCAAAATCCTTGGTGGCCTGTGGAGAAGTTAGGCGTATCTTCTGGATAAGATCGGCAGCATTAGCCGCTTCATCTGCAGTTCCAGAACGGATGGTCCCTCGAACAGTGCTAACCAATGACTTTGGCACAATGCCTGTTTGCTTAATCAATCCTAGAGTATTCCCTTGAATATCTTCTGGTGCCCAGCCTTTTGATACTTGCCCATAATATGCATTTACCGCGTTAACATCTCCGTTTTTTGTTTTGTCAGCAGGATCAAGAGGTGTGCCAGTCGCTAAAGACAATGAAACTTTGTCATAATTTGCAACGCCCTGTGCAATGGTTTTCTTAAATGAAATGTATTGCGCACCTGTTAACGCTCCATTTCCATTATTATAAGCGGAGTCTAATTCATCACTTGTTAACGTTCCGTCCATCATCTTTAATGAGAGGTCAACAAATGCACGTTCTCTAGCCTCATGACTAACTTGATTTGCTTTCTTGATTGCCTGTAATCGTTTCTGCTCTATATGGCTAACTGTTTCGTCATAAAAATCAGGCGTCAATAAATCTTTTTTGCCGTGTAAGTATTTAAGTGCGCTGTTATATTTCCCATCGTTTAAATACTGGTTAGCAACTGATCCATATGACTTATCATTAATTTCAAATGTTCCAACCTTAACGGCATCTTCTGATAAGCCGTTTAGGTTAGCGTATGCTTTCAGTGAATCGTATTGCTCAGAAACCAATTGTTCAACCCTGTTAGGGTCTTGATAGTTAAGGGCAACATCCATCTGCTTTGATGTAATAAAGTTTTGCTGTTGCTCGTTGCGATAAGACTCCATTTCACGCATTTGATACTGCATTGACGAGCCTTGCAACTGTGCGCGTTGCTGCTCAATCATCTTATTAAACGTGGCTTTTTGTGCGTCATTGGTAAGTTTTCCGCCTGCTTCCGCAGTGTACTGATCAAAGTTAGCCAGTAATTCATCTGATGCTGTTAATGCGTTCTTACCTTTCTTTGTGTAAAGACCACCTTCACCATAAAGGCTTTTATTTGTCCATTCGCTTAAGCTATTGCTTTGCTCTTGAATTGCAGCAAGGTTAGTGGCTTGTATGTTACGTTGTAATTCTTGACTAGCAATGTTACCGATTGTCCCCATTGCATTCTTAAAAGAAGAATTATCAGCCTGAACGCCTGACAGTCGAACATTGCCAACATTCTCTGATACTCTACTTTGTGACGGTATTTGAATTGCCATTTTCCTACCTCGCAAATGCTGGGAACATTGATGCACCACTAGCAGCGCTTGTTAATAACGTTGTGCCCATTTTCATCTTGGCACCTTTTACTTGCTGTTTAGCTGATGCAACTCGATTGGCACCTTCTGTCTCCAAACCTAAAGCTTGACGGCTTGAGTTATTAAGCACACTCATACTTTCCAGTAATCCTACACCAGCCGTTTGCTCACCAATTTGACCAGCAGTACCAGTATTAATATCAACGCCACCTGACGCCATTTGAGTGCGATTACGTGCGGCTACTTGTTGGTTTTGCTGTAGCACTTTTGCAGATTCTTGTGAGCCTGCAATGCGAACATTGTCCGCTTCATTCTCTAATTGTTTCTGCTGATTCTTGGCTACCTTCTCATTAAACTTTGCTGTTTCATAATCAGATCCAGCGGATGCACCAGCGGCTGCAGCAGATGCAACCATTAACGCTGTTTGTGCTGCAGTTAAACTAACACCAGCGGCGGCGGCACCACCTGCACTCATAGCGCCAGCGGCAACGGCGGAAAGCGTGACGGGTTCACACATGGTTAATACTCCAATAGGTTTTTATTTATTATCGCATATAAAAAAGCCTCGCGGAATGCAAGGCTTGAATGGGTTACTTTGTCATTTCAAAACGATGGAACAATGCGCCGCTTATACCATAAGGAACAGGATCATAGAAAGTAAATCCGCAATGCTTGAGAAAAACAATTGAATGCTTGTTCTTATGCCATACGTAATTTACTAACTTATTGTATTGCCTGAACATATCACCAAATACCTTGTCCTGTTCGGTAATAAACGCCCGTACATTATTTGTTAATACTTCTGTGCCAATTAGCCAAGGGATGCCAGTATCACACAATGGCGTATCGTCAGCAGGGCATACACCTAATATGCAACCTAGCTCACCGTTAATAAATACAGTGGCAACCATTGAAGATTTAACCACTGAATCAGTGAGCAAGCTTTCCAAGTCTCCACCGTGAGAAAGGTTAATTTCCTCACGGTCAAGATCACGCATATTATTTGCCAGGTGTGTTATGTGCTCCTTCGCTACTCTCTTGTATTCTACGCTTGCGCTCATACCATTTCTCACTTAACCAACTAATTAAACCAGCGACAGCAATTATGCTTATCATGCCAATCCAGATTATATCGCCAACAGTCCATACTATCATTGTTTGTCCTCATTTAGCTTATCTGCTAACTCTTGCGCTTCTGATAAATAAGGAGTAATAAATTCTCCCTCATCATTTTTATATGTCTTTATAATCTCACCCCAAGGCGAAAGCATGCCACCATAACCATTGCTTTTTGTATAAACTCTATGGCCCGCTCTACTACTCCACACCTCCCACATCACTCACCACCTTTAATAATAATTCTTAACGTCTTTATTTTTGCCAGTCTCTATAAAATCCCTTGTTCTTCTTAGGTAAGCTAACTCTCTGCATTCCTCGCATGCGTCTTTATTGTTTTTTGGGTTACTTATAGCCTTTAAGCTTCTGCTGTTGTAGTTACCGCAAGTGCATTTACACTGCCATTTACCTTTCCCTAGATAACCGATAACCCTTAACCTACCAAACCTGATTCCTGTTACATCATAATTAGGTGGCGCAGTCATTAATCTGGGGTTTTTCCAAAACAGTTTATTTAGTTTTAGGTGTCTGTTTTTAATCTCATACTTGTTATCAATGCCTGCTCTTGCTGTAACAATTGCCGCTGTTTTGTTTATTGGTCTCATCACTTCACTTCCTAATAAAAAAACCACCATCAAAGTATGCCCTCGATGGTGGTTTATGTATAACGCAAAAACTAGATTGATAGTTTCGGAATTTTAGATTTAATAGATTAACTGCTTACAGTGATCTCTGGCATGATGGCTAGAATCTCTGTTTGTATTGGGTCACTCTGTCGTACATACATACGGCTATCTTCATCCCATGTGCCGCTGACGCCTACTTCTATGGTGCCAGTGTTACGCCTTGGAGCAAAACCAAAGTTCTCATCAGTACGCGCCTTATGTGCATACATAGAGTTTAACGAGGTTCCACAATAAACGCTTTCTGTGTTACGTACAATCACAGATATATTGGTTAATAGTTTCTTTTTAGTGCGTGATGTCTCAGGGTATCCGCTTAACTCTAACGGTAACGTCTCAATGATTGAGTCATACGGCAAGCCAGCGATCACTGTCGAGTAATACGCATCAAGTTGAACAATGCCACTTACCACAACTTTCTGATCAACCACTGCACCATCCGCTAAGATAGAAACAGTTTTACCGTTTAAGTGGTCAAGTCCTGATACTGCATCGACAGTGTAACCCCATGAGATATTAGCAACGCCTTGAATTGATGGTGGTATCTGCTCATTCACAACGGCCTGTACAACGGTATCGCTAGTCTTTGTGATGATCATAACCGATGAGCTACGACCATCAGCCCAAAAGCGAATAACATCACCTACAGCTTTATTAGCAAACAACGTTGTGGAACCTGTTAGGGTGCACTCTTCCCCTGCATTGTAATTGCCAGTAACCGTGATCGTCTCTTGAGTGAAGTTGCGCCCCTCATACTTAAGGCCACTATCAACAAAGAACTGATTATAAGGATCACCATTTGGGCGCTCCATGAATCGCTCAATGTAATTAACCCCGTTGCGATTGACAGCAATATAAATCGCATCATTCACACCTTCCCTGATTGATGTGCAGTATTTAACATCTCCGTCTGTTTTGCCTGAACACCACCCCCATATTTGCTGATCTTTCATGTAGGTAAAGTAAGCAAACTCACCATCATCAAACACAACAAATATAACTTTATTTGGGTTTTTAGCCTGCACCCATGAGACTATCTTGCGATTCTCAAACAAATGCGTGGCCCTAACAGTTAGGTCTGTACCGATATAAGCATCGCTTGAGAAGTCAAAGCCGATATCACGGATCACCTGCTGACCGTCTTGAACGTAGATACCCGTTGAACCTGTGATAATTGGCCTGATGTGCGAACTACCATCATACGACTGAACACGCACGTTAGGTGGTGTTTCTGGTGTAATCACATCATTCGAACCTTGGTTAATCGACCATACCCCGCCAGATGTAAACAATAGCAATGCGTTAAGCGGCATCATATGAAGTATCTCATTCACCTGTAATGAGTTCACATCAAAACGCATAGAGTCATCAGCAAGTAATGGCTTGCTAGTTGAGAAGTCAGGGAAACTATCTGTGCGACTCATCCATAACGTTTGTGGTAATGCCAATGTACTTGCAACGCTAAAACGCTGTTGGTAATACGTGCCACATTGCGGGTACTTAGTATCATCACGCCACGGTTCAAACGCCCATTTGTATGTTTTACGGTTCTTTTGTACCTGCTCAATCTTAACGTCTCTTGCTAATGCTGAGCCGCCATTAGGTGTGTATTGTGGCTCATTAGTTAGAGTTATCGTTGACGTTTGAAAGTTAATCGTCCAGTCTTGCGGGTAATCTAACTCAACAGTTGGGGCGCTTCCAGATCCAACTAGCGTTACTTTTAAGTCATCAACAAAGTTAGTTGTGGGTGTAGGATTTAAAACATAAACCTTTTGCGTTGTTTGTGCTGGATAATTCCAGGTATTGGCGGTTGTATCACCGCCCACAACCGTCTCCGGTACCGTGATGATAACCGTAGCTATTGCTGTAGTTGCATTGGTTATTGAGTCAATACGAACCAAACCAAAACCGCTGTGGGTATACTTCCACTTAACACCGATGATTGCATCACGATTATCATCTGGGAAAAACTTATTTGGTCCGTCCCACTCCTGCCCTTCAGTGTGTATTGGTGGTGAGTCACCAGCCTGGGCGTCTTTGTTATTGTACTTATTTGCTTCTGTACAAATGTAATAGTTACCGTTGTAATAGGTTTTATCACCAACATTAACGGGCATACGCTGAACCCATGTTGTTACCTGTCCAGATGTTTGCTGATCAAGTTTAAGCAACTTGCCAACATGGTTAGAGTTAAACATGTCAAACGATGCTGTTAGCGTTACGGTGCCATCTTGAGCGTTTGCGTATACCGTTTTAGCCTCAGCAATGTTTACCGCCTCAAATGGACCTTTCTTATTAACGAACTCAACCAGATTCCATGATGTGTGAGAACTACGCTGCAACTGCATGATCTTATGATTGCGGTGGAATAGTGTTAATACGTCAGCACTTTGTGTGTAGCCAATACGCTCCAACTCCGAGCCAAGGTAAGGTGTAACAACCTCAACGATAGTAGAGCCATCAACAACAAACCCACCATCAGTAATAATACGTATTTTCTTATCAGTAAACTCTAATACATACGTTTGCTCAGTAGAAAATTGGAACGGAATAAGTACAACATCTGCATTAGATGCTGAGTTACCTACAAGCTTTGTGCCTGGCCGGCTTATTAAACCACCGTGATAGTTAACTATGAAGTTTTCTGCCAACGCTACACCAGTACGGAAAAGCTCCATATCTGAGCGCCCGTACAATTCTGGACTAATTTCGCCAGAACTAAAGGAAGGTTGAATTAATGTTGTACCCATCAAGAAATCCTCAAGTTAATCTGCTCAGGTGTCGGCCATTGCGGCTCATGTTGACCTTGGCTATCTTGCGCTGCTGCTGAACTGATGATCATTGAATAGTTAGCTTCAAGCGTTTGCAGTAATTGCGGTGTTGCTGTTAGTGGTACGCATATATACATAGCCAATCGATAAGCAAGCACATCAACAAACGGCGAGCTAAACAGGTTAATGTTTTCAATGTTTGACGTGTATTGAAGTTGCGCTTCCTCAAGGTTAGTCAGGATTGTGCGTGTTGAGTTATCGTTTGCTACACCCTTAACGTATGGAACTTTTAATCTATCTGGTAATACTTGTTCGTTTAATTCCATACCAGGGTAAGCCTGATTAATGCCGTTATACTGCGGCAAAAATGGCTGAACCATCCGACGAGGCTCAAGGCAATCAATGGGCATTTTGTAAACATATTGCCAGTTAGGATCTGTTTCATCAGCAAGCAAGGCTAATATTTTATTCTTTCGTGCAAACGTCCAATCGTTTGAGCTTAATGCGAACTTACGTGATTGATCGTAAAACCGACGAATAACCTGAGCTTCCTTAGAATTATCATGGTCAATATCTTCTATGTACCTGGTTACGCCGATGTGACTTAGTGCCATGTTGGCTATGTCTGTGTTACTAAACATAAAACACCTCAAATAAAAAAGGGAAGCCCGAAGACTTCCCTTAGTATAACATTTTGGTTTTATTTTTCGCGCTGTGCTTCAGGGCAGTTTACTTTGATATCAGGTCGAGAAACATCAAAGCCAGTAATATCGGATACAGCGTCTAAGCTAGGCAATCCCGCTTTAGTCCAATGATCATCGTTTTTATGATCTAAGGATTGAACTGCTTCAACGATTTTAGCATCACGCTTATGGTCTTGCTCTGTCTTCACTGGTACAACTGGAACTACTTCACCGCTTAGTTGTTCTACGTATTCAGGGAGTGGGCCTTCCTGCTTCCATTCGAACTTTTGACCTTCACGTTTCAGTTCCATGTCGTGATAGCAATCTTCAAGAGCCTTAACAATGCGCGTCATATAAATACCTATTAGTTAGTTAAAACTTCAAAACCAGAAGGATACGTATTGTGTTCGTACTGGTCAAGATTAAAGTAGGCAGTTACTTTACCACCTGTAGCCGTACCGTTCACTACATATTTAATGCCGTAGTAACGATGCTTTCCTGATAGGTTAACTTTACCAGCAAATACACGCTTACCAGCAGTAAGATCTGCTAACAGGATAGCGCTTGAGCCGTCAATGATTTCAGGGCTTGTTAATCCAGAAGCATCAGATCCGACAACTTGAATGGTTAAGTCAGTTAAACCTGCAAACGCCTCAGTAACAAGCACGCCAAACTCGATTGATTCACCTGCACCAAGCACACCTTTGTTTTCGCCAATGTCGAATACATTCGCGCTATTAGCAGTAGTTGTAACTGCTTGAGCATCAGAAAGTACTAATTGAGCATCTAACATCATAATTGTATTGGGCTGCGTTTCTGCAACCCACTCCATAGTAATTATTGGATACGGTCTTCTGTATTTAACAGCTTATCGACAGTACGGAAAGGAATGCCACGGAAATCAGGGATCATACGACCATTAATTTCTGTGCGGTTAAGTTGAACGTTTTTCTTGTTGAACGACTGTAAATCAAGGTATTGAGCAACAGTACGGTTCATGTAGAAATAACACTTACCTTTAGTAAGCATTGGTAACTTATGCATTGCCTTAATGATAAGGTTCCATAAGTCATACGTTGCTGCATCATCTTCCAATAGTGCAACAGGTACGTTAGCGATACGTACAACATAACGCCAGTCTTTCACTGACATACCAAGCTTCGCCATGTACTTAGTTTCTAACGCTTCGTAACGGTTGCCGTCTGAATCATTAACTTGCTGCACACCAAGATCGTTAGAAGTAATACCAGCACCGTCTGCCATACCTTTTGGATAACGCATGTTAACTGTATCGGTATCCCAGCATACAAGCCAAATAGATGTAAGCTTGCCAGTAGTACCGCCAGCATCAACGATATTTACACCGTTCTCGGCTGACTTAGAGCTGTAACGTGCTGCAAGGCCTGTAAACTCATCAGGGTTTGTTAGCTCGTTACCGTAGAAAATAGTTTGAGCAAGCTTTTGTGACATTGACTCAAGGTGGCCTTTGTCTTCGCTTAATCGCCATTGTGCAGAGTTACCGTTAAGGTCTGCTAGTTCCTTATCAACCATTGCACGTGCTTCCATCATGCCGATAGTATCGGTGATCTGTTGCGTGCGTGATTTAGATTGAGGAACACCTTTGTTAAATCGACGCCAGTAAACATCTGGTAAACCAGTACGGATCGTTTCACGGTGGCCTGTAGGAAGGTTAGCTTCCAGTACAGGAAAATCCTGAAGAACTTCGTTTACTTCCGATAGGATTTCAGCAGGAGTTGCAATAGTACCGTCTGGATTAAGTCGCTTTGCAACGTCAACTAAAGTCGGCCAGTTAACACCTAATGTAGCCATAATATTACCCCTTAAGGATTCATGTTAGAGTTTGCATATAGTGCCTGGGCACCTTGAGGTTGGCTACCATCCGAGCCGTGTGAGAATGAATCCTCACTAATTGCCGTCCCTATCTTGTGGAATAGTTTAACAATTTCTGGATGATTGCCAAGACCTGTTTCATTTAATGTTGCTTTTAGCTCATCAGAGCCAAATTGTTGCATTGCTAACTTTGCCGTCTCGACGTTGCGATCAAAGTTTGCACCACCAAAATCTGAGTCACTTTTTAAGTCATTAACCCAGTCTGATTTCTGTTGCTCCCATTGAGCCACTGCAGCTTCTTGAGCTTCTTGGACATCAACAGCGCGTTGTTCTGCATATACTTCAGCAAGCTTTTGCGCCTGCTCTTGTGAAAGGTCAGCCTCGCGCATTAATGGCTCGAACTTTTCCAACGCTTTCTCGTCCAGCTCCACGCCTTCAGGCATGGTGAACTCGTATTTCTCAGGGGCTTTGGTTTCCGCCTCGGTCTTTTCTTCTGATTCAGCCTTTTCGGTTGTTTCTTCTTGACCGTCTTTTGCTTCCGTTTCGGTTGGCTGCTCTTGGGTTATTGAGTCTTCGCCACCTAGCAGCGTTGTTGCTTCTGCTGATTCACTGGCGGTTTCGGTGGAAGATTCCGCACCGTCAGTCACTGTTGCTGCTGGCGCTTCTGCCTCTTCACAGAAACCCATCACTCCACGGCTCAACATGTTACGTAGTAAAGTTGGCATTATCAAAGCTCCGTAGCTAATTGCTTAGTCATATCTTTCATGTTGTCTTGCTGCAGTTTAATCCATGCGTTAGGATTAGCTAGCATGATTTGCTCTAACAGCTCAAGGCCAACCGCACGGCGAGCCTCGTCAACACCTGTGGCGAATATTTTACAGTTACTTACCATCCACCACAACACATTTAATCCTTGCTCACTTTCAAGCATGGTATTGAATGAAGCGCGTAGGTTTAATATCTCCATATGCGCTCTGTTCGCGTAGTCATCACCATACTGATCGCGTAGGTCTTCAATGTACTGAAACTCGTTGTCACTTAGTTGCTCGTGCATTACCCACCCGTCATATTATTACGCATTAATTCCAGGGCGCTTTCTCCGCCGACATCAGTTTCTGATAATAGTTTAGCAGCACCTGATATCTGTTGCGCAGGTTGAGCCATTGCACCAATTTTATCTGCTCGTTCTTGTGCTGCTCGTTGCTGTCTAGCGTTAGCAACTGTTTGCTCGTCGTTAAGCATTTGAGGTGGCGCGCCCGTAATGTTCACGTACTCATTTACGATCTTATCAAAGTTAAGATTATCAAGTACAGCAGGATTAGCACCAGCAAGATTACCAATAAACGATACTGAACGCTCTAGTGCAGTAATACCAACCAGCTTTTGTGCTTGGTATAGCATTGACGTGTATTGAACATTGATGTCTTTGCCTTCCAGCTCAGGTGGTGGCTCAGGCAATAAACCACGTCTATTAAGCTCATCAAAGCAACGCTCTACAACAGGATCAAGAAACTCCTCATTGATACGGTTAAGCACTGGACCAAGCATTAACAGCTTTTCTTCTTGTCGCTGTGCAATCTCTGTAGCCGTTACGCCTGACTTGTTGATGTTAGTTACCATCAGGAATAGGTCGTTAAAGAATGCCTGACTGATAATATTACGGGTATCCTGAATAGAGTTCATTACATCGCCAATAGGATAATTGACATTGAACACTGATTCTATCTTAGCGCCCATTGCATTATCTGGCATGTAGTTCAAGCCACCTGGCACCAATGAAACACGACTACCACGTAATGAGCTAGGCACACTTAGTGGCGGGTTAATCATCTTGTCTTGTGCTTCAAAGCGTTGACGGTGATCTTTTTGCAATCCACGAGCCGAGCCTAACGCCAACATGCCCGGACCAAATGATCCATAGCTATCATTTCCAACAGCTTCCCAACGCGGCGTGACTGCTGGGAATGTACGGAACCCGCTTTCTTTTAGCACCTTGCCATCACTTGCAGGCTCCCACCAAACAGAACGGTATGGCATATTCCCGTTGTCTTTCTTGGTTGGATCGTACTTCTCACGAGGCATGATTAAATGACGCACAGGAAACATGCTCTTGTAATCACGGTTGCCGTAAGCTGTCTTAACCTGCTCACTTACATTGTCTTGTCCAAACTTCTTAACAATCTGGTCTGATGATAAGCGAATCTCAGTAGACCATGTATCAACGTTGTATCGCGCGCCGTTGGCAATCTTAAACGTACCAATAGGCTTGTGATAGAAACGAATGATTGAAAGCGGGTCAGACTCCATCAGCATGTTAGCTGTAGAATACATGCCGATGTCAGAGTAAATCATAGGTACTACGTTATAGAAGTTTGAGCGGTCAAGCATTGTAAGAATACGCTTTGAGCACTCATCCAAATATACACGCACTGAATGGAATTGGTTCAATTCCTCATCGGCTGTTTGCAACTTAACCCACGGAACAGCACGGTTAGTAACACCAGACATCATACCGCCTGCCAGTGTACGTACCGCCATTGTTACCGTAGGGTCGATAATATCCGTATTAAAGTTGCGCTTCTTGTTAGTGTTGCTTAGGTCGAATCGTTGACGACCTGGATCAAACGCTTTGGATACATCGACAAAGTGCGGCTTCCATTCCTGAAAGCTGCTATCTAGTTGCTGATACATCGCGTTGAGGATATTAATTTCCATCATGCACCCATTAATGTCTTACTAGTTGTCTGAGCTTGACCGCTTGCACCTGTCGGGCTAGTTAGGATTGTACTTGCTGAGCCTGCTGCTGCTGCTCGACGTTTACGCTCATTGTCTGCACCTTGCTCCATTGCTACATCTGTATTCACAGGTGGTGGTGTTGCTGGCGCTGGTGGTGGAGCTGATGGTGAACCGCCTAAACACATAATATATCTCCTAGTATGGGCTGTAATCAGTATCGGACATTTCATTCTCGAACGCATTATACGACATTTGAGCGCGACCGTTATCACCCTGTTTATATCTGTAATCACTTACAGGCATTTGACGGAAGTTACCAATACCCATGCAAAGGTAACGGGTAGCATCCATAAGGTGATCGTTCTCTTTAACAATGCGCCCTTTATCATCGCGTCGATAGATACGAAACTCTGACAGCCAGTTTACCATGTTCTTTGAAACTTTTAATCGTCCAGTTGAAAGCATCTGATAAACCAACAGTAATCCAGCATCTACAGCCTTGTTAGCATTACTTAGTATCAAGCCTTCTGCTGAGTATAGGTCGTACAACTTACGACCATCTGCTTGTGATGAACAGTTAGCGGCTGAATCGATAATACCAGGTATCCATGAACCTCTAGCCTTGATAGCTGAAGCATGAACCGCTGGCTCTGCGTGACCTCGGTAGTATTCATCGTATAAGTAAACTACATCAGCATCACGATCATGTGCTCCCCATACTGCAGCATTCTTACGCCAACCAACATCGAGAGAGAATCCGCGAGGCCATGCATCATCAAGCTTGAACTCTTGCGGGTCAAAGATAATATCCTCTTCCGCAACTGGATAGATGGCACCAGAGCCTAGCGAGGGAATACCCTGCATACGTGCATCTTTTAAATGGGGCATCATACCCTTAGTCATTTCTTCAATCATTGAATCGGTTAGGTGTGGAACGTCAGCCCAACCACAACGAATAACTGCGCGAGTCATTTATTCACCACTTAATCATGTTTCGTGAATCAGATTTCAGATTGTTAGGTATTTCCCCGTGGATATACCAACAACATTGAATAATTATTACATCTCACCCGTTGATTGTAGGAAAGATATAACCAACGGAGTTAAGCCAGATAGCGGCGTAAACGTTAGCATAGTAATTCCGCTTGTTGTCATGGTACGAATCAACGCCTCATCATAAACGTCTTCTGGGCATTCTTCATCGAACCAAACTATATCTTCTTCCGTACCCTGAAAGATACGACGCCCCTGATCGTATGAGCGCAACTTAATCTTACTTACGCCCTTAGTCGGTAGGTGTCTAACGTGTATCTCTTCATAGGCATTAGGCAAGCCACGCTTAGGCACTAGGTCTAGGATTAAATCACCCGGTATCATTCCTGTCCCAATATCATCAAATGGTCCAATCAACTTGGTTTGAATGATGTCTCGCGTTGTTGCGCCTGTATCACCCGCCGCCAATACACGCACACCTCTATCGTATCTTAAGCCATTCCACCACTCAGGATACTCACCAGTGATGTGAGCCGTTATCTCATAACCAGCACCGACAGTCTTCCCTACACGGTTCCCAGCCATGAAGCAACGCTCTTTGTGTATCTTGCCAGCCTCGAAAAACTCAAGGTGTCTGTGATACAACTCTCTACGTAATGGGCCCTCATCAGGGAATAGGTGATAAAACTCCCTGCGTTTACGTCTGCGTTGCTTTTCTTCTAGTAGGCTTATTAACTCAGCTTTCTGAGCTAGCGACAAGTGCTGCAAGCTTGCGGTTGATTTCATCATCACTTAAATCCGATACAGTTCCAGAGTGCTCAATGTTTTGTTTATCTCGCCATGTTTCAGGCTGTCTATTCTTGAGCCAGAATATCATCGCCGTTGTGTCTCCAGCGACCTGCTTGATCGTCTTAACCTTCTTGAACCCATCCTCGCTTTCTTCTTCTTTCTCTTCTGTGAGGCTGTATCCAAGGGCTTTATGGTACAAGGAATTAACTATCGCATCGTCTGAATACTGCTTTCCGCTTTTTATGGCATGTAAAAAGTCAGGTTGATCTCTTTTCCAATTGTTTATCGTTTTCTCTTCAACCTCAAAAAACTCTGCCAAGTCTTTATCTGTAAAACCCTTTAAGCATAACTTCCTTGCTTGCTCTGCATACTCTTCCTTGTACTTTGTTGGCCTCCCCATCTTTGCATTTGTCATGGCGTTAATCTCATTCAGTGGTTAATTGCTTTAAAGTTTATCATGCATAAAAAAGCCCCGCTATTTAAACAGGGCTTTCGTGTTACTTGTTATCGTATTCTTTGACGAGAAATTTAAGAGTTGCCTTTATTTCAGCTAGGTCGTGAATTATCTGTTCCTGCTTTCCCTCATGCTTTAGCCTATGCGCTGTGTTTACTTCTACAGCGCCAGGTATTCCAGCAAATATGGTTAACAGTGACGCTAACAGAATAATGACAACACCCACCCCTATTTTATTCCAGTCCATAATACCCTCACCATTAAGACGTTAACCCGATTTGACTTACTGTGATAATCTTCGCTGCGGTCATATTCTTCATATTCAAGAACCCACCGCTTGTCTGGTTAGCGTTCTGGGACTTAATCTTGTCATAGACGTCGTTAACACCTTCGCCCATTAACCAAGTCTTCGTCCCATAGCCACCGTTGTTAGAGTTAGTGTGCGCGTTCATGTTGAAGTTATTCTGAACACCTGACTGCACGTTAGGTACGCGCCATGTCTGCCCGTCCTTATAATCTTCCAACCATTTCATAGGGTCACGAGCTACAGCTTCGATTTCTGCTATTGTCGGTATTGGAGAATTAGCCTTTAATGTTGTAACTACACACGCCCATACTTCACCACTAAGGTTATACTGTGACGTACCATTGTTACGCGCACCAATGATGAACTTGCCACCTACTGTCCCTGTGTAACCGTAGTTCTGATGCACCCAACTGCCTGTCAACTCTGTGGTTGTACCTGTTATTGGGTTAGTCTTGTAGAATAGGAACTCACCGTAGTAGTCATTCATATCTGCACTACCTGCGCCAGTCTTACCACCACGATATACAATTGTAATCATGTGCAACTCGTCATCACCAAACGTATCTGATGAAGTCCAATCTAGGCGATTATCTGCTGTGCCGTAACGGAAACGTAGTTGATTCGCTGTGTTCAGACGTAGGTATGCTTGACCACCATTAGTGCTAGTGTCATCTACACCTTGCCGCCAGATAGCTTGCGTGCCACTCGCTGCACCTGTCGTTTTATAAGCGATACTTACCATCCACGGTTGCCCGTTAGCTGCTGTAGTTCCGGGCTCACTAGTAAACGATGCTACGTTACGGCGACATGGTAAACCTACCGCACTGTTAGCGTTACCTACCAAATAATCGTTGTATCCATCAAACGCTATTGCATGTGTCCACTGTGTTACTAGTGGTGTTACTACAGGCACGTCTGTCACTTGGATAGTGAATGTACCTACAGATGAACCGTAAGCATTCGCACGTGTTACTGTTACTGTATATGTAGTGTCCTCTGATACATCTGACAACGTACCTTGCAACATTGATACGTTATCCCATACCAATCCAGAACCTGCGGGTGTAACGTCTACGTTAGTGCTATATGGTAGCATTCCCATAGGGTTAATCTGTATATTTAGCGCCGTTCCTTCTTGCTGAATATAGTTAGAACCAACAAAAGCAGATGGAACCAAGTCAGCATTAGTTAGAGATGAGATCTCTGTATACACTGGGTCAGTTGACGCTAGCATAGCATTGATTAACGATGGCACTGTGGTCTTGTCTTGTGAGCCTGTTGTCGGTAGATACCAAGTCTTCCCTGACGGGTCGTCTGCGAATGTTACTTCGCTATATGTGCCTGTACCACTAGCAATGTATTCGTCGTAATACTCGGCTTCGTCGGTTGATTCGAATAATGGGAACGTGAACTCACCATCATCACTTTCTATGTAACGGTAGTACATTGTAGGTGCTGCTGGTTCTAGTAAATGTACTTTCGGGTCAGTGTATATTCGACCATAAGTATCATGTAGTTTGATGCCTGCTTGAAGCTCTTGACCTTCTATAGCAACCGTAGTTGAACGGGTAATCATAATCCATTCGCTAGCGTATGAATCCCAGTAATCAAGGTGTAAGTAAGAATCAGCATTGATACCAACGCGCAGTTTTATAGGGTCTCCATTAAAGAAGTCGATACCATTCTGACTAGTAGCGAAAGAACCCCAGCCTGATGAGATAGTAGCTGTCATTTCGCCAGCATACGTCCAAGGCGCACCAGTTGACGAGTGGAAACTATGACCAAACTTTAAACCAGCTCCACGGTCATTTGTTACACCATCTAAGAATGTATTGAAATCACCGACACCAGTTGTGTCGTTTATGTCAATCAAACCGAATGTCATTATGCCTTTGCTACGCATATCGAAAGTAAAATATTCGCCTGCTTGGTCTATTGTCTCTGTAGTTCTGATACCTACACCGTTTGTAGTGGCAGAAGCAGCAGCATGAACGTCTGGCCCTGAAGGGTCAATTGTGTTCGTGGCTACTACTGCAGCATCCACACCGCCCACATCTGCAACCATAGTTGCGTATGGGTCACCAATGATTACGCACTCAAACGCACCTACTGTGAATAACTCATTCAGTTTGTTAACAACATCTGATAAACCGCCAGTGACAGGAACGCCAGCAATGGTTACTAGTGTGCGGTCTAATCCAGCAAAGTGAGTAGCACCACCTTGAGTAGATACGATTTTAATCATCCCATTATCTTGTAATGCTTGTAATGAGTTGACCGGATACACATGACCAGTTCCCTCTAGGATGGTTGTGCTAGTTGGGTCTAGTCGAAAATCAGCACTTACATCTGTATTTAGATATATCGGTGTTATCTCTTGATAATCTGTCGCTTGATCGTTTATATAATCAACAATCTGTTGCCTTGTGTATCCCACTGAAGTCAGGACGACTCCATCTTTATCTTGAACGGTGTTGATATTTAGGTTTGTAAAAAGCTTTCTTAACGTTACCCCGTCTTTCTCGGTTCTATCCGTCCGTCTTATTATTATTTCATCGCTATTATCAGGGTGCAGTAATGCGTCAATTGTGCCGATAGTTTTCGGCTCTATTGTTGAACCATCAAAAAAAACGACACCTTTATTTGTGTCTGAATATATTTTAATCATAGTACTACTCCGTCAGATACCACGTTAAAGCCTTCATCTTTACAACACCGGGAACTGTTGATTTAACTTGGAACTTACAGCTACCAGCGTCACCAGTCGCATTTGTGTCAATAGTATCACCAACAAAAAATGTAAGTGTAGGTTCTGCGGGGTAGTCTCTATCTGCCCCCTGATTCATAACCATTGCAACTTGCTCAATGTAAAAATTATCTGACGGTGTAGTGCCTGAGTGCCGTTTAAAAACAAGCCTTACTTCAATTTCTCCCTCATCCACGGTTGGCAAAAATTCCATAGAGGCGCGAAATGTACCAAAGGATTTGACAGTTAAACCTTCAAGACTAAAGAAACCTGTATCATCATCATATGGGTCTGCTACTGAATCAGCCATAGTTTTTGGTCGATAGTCAAATAACCCGCCACTTTCTGCAGCTTCAAAAACCACATCCGTCCAAGTATCCACGCCCTCTTCTGCAATTGTCGTCTTACTCGGCAAGCCTCCATTGTAAAAATCGGTAAGCAAACCGAAATAACCAATGTTATTATTACCTTGAGTGTTTTGCGTGCCGTTTATCCACGCTCCAGTATCGGAATTGTAGATTAAGATATCACCGTCCTGGGGTGAAGTAACATTAACATCCATAAGCTCATTTATTGAGCTTTCATCGATATCACCGCCACCGCAATTACTAAAACAAACATCCTCTAAACCAGCCATTATTCACCCCTCCAAATATCGATCCTGACGTACTTGGCACCAACAATACCTGACAAATCACCGTTAACTCTTTCAACTCTACCGTTGGAGTACGGGCGATCATAATCAGCTATTGAAACGTCAATTGATCCGTTATTTATCGTTGCTATGCTGGATTCATTCTCTGTTGTCTGAGCTGTGAATACTGCAACCCCAGTAGCACCAGCGGTTAAAATCTCGCCATTCCTGTCTTCATATAAATCAATATCTATTTGCATTCGACCGTAACCAGAACCCATTAGAGCTGATTTAAATTCAGTTGTTTCATCAAGATTAACCCACTTTCGATATACTTTACCTGACATGGTTCCACTCCTTTTTTGTGAATGCGCGGCTTCCCGCTATGTCTTCTTATATTATACAGGCATAAAAAAACCCCGCATCATTGCGAGGTCAAGTTAACAAATAAATTTATACTTTTGGGTCCGGCTTTTCGTACTCAACCCATAGCTGTTCAGCTTTATCTGCTGCCATGCTTGCTGCGCTATCTATATCAACACGATCATTATGAATAACTCTGTTAAAACAACGCTCAAAAACAATGTATTTCTGCTCGTCATCTTGCACAAACTTGTTCGCAGTTCCGTATGCGGAAAGATTATCCTCCATTTTAATCATTAATTTATTTCTTAATTCAAATGACATTTTTATTACTCCGTTATTAAGACGTTTTTTTCTTTTTGCCGGTCATGGCAATGATCATACCTAAGTAATCCTTCTCTCTTTCCTTTTCACTTTTCTTTTTGCGCTGTGGTAATTTTACCGTCTCTGCTGCGGGCATTGCTTGCGTTCTCCATTTCAAAATGTAACCGTTTTTCGGCTATGTCGTTTTGCCTGGTCTGTTCAAGTCGGTTAAGCCTGGTTTCTTCTCGATCTATCTGATTCTCCCGTATCTTATAAAACGTTAAAATGATACCAGCAACACCGACAACAGCACCGACGATTTGAATGATCAACGAGGGGGTGAAAGTCATGCTCCCACCCCCTATTGCCATTGTCGGCCCTACTGTATCTTTCATGTAGTCACCAAAAAGTTATATTTTACCCTTCCATGATAGAACCACGCTAATCCATGCAATAACGACCGTTATTATAATCATCTTGTTGTTTATAAATCTATGCAATTCTCTTATAAACTCTGAATCCGGTATTGAGAATAGAACATTTCCAGAGTTTGTGACCACCTCAAGGCCATTCGCAAACATAGAAAACTGGCTTAGTGATGCAATGCATAATGCGATGCAATAAAAATAAGCCGTCTTACTTTGCAAAGGCCTGCAGAATGCCAAAGCCAAAGCCAAACACATTAGAGTCAAACCACACATTACGTAATAAGCATTATAATCCATCCTCATCACTTCCCACGGTATCGCATCCCGCTCATAACTTTTAATTGATGTTTCTAGTATTCCGTAAAAGTAACTGTGAACAACGATGAACAAAGAGCAAACCAATACAAGGTACTTAGGAAGAAACGAGCGAGACAGTGCAGCAGATAGGATAACAGCTAGCAATTCAAAGTAGTTCTTCTGTATAACCTCAATCGAGATCGTCATAAAGTCCTGCATTGTATTCCTCACAAATTCTTCGTAATGCTTTTGGGTTGCCTGCTATTTGTTTCAACATCTGGTATTCATTCTTATCAGATATGTTATCTATACTGATCACATCTTCTGTCCGAAACTTGTAAATAACATATGCAATAATCGTGACGCATGTCAGTATCGCTACAACAGCACACAAAATAAAAAACATTATCAAGTTCATACATATTACCTATCCATACCTATATGCTTTTATGATAAAGCCCCACCTAAGACGGGGCTATTTTTATTTACTATTCTTTTAATTCCTCTGCCATCTCTTTAGCTTCAATCAGGCGAGCAACTAAAACATCAACACTTTTTGGGTTATCGAAAGCAATGACAACTTTCCCATAACTTGTATCATGTGCGTATGAATCTTTTTTTTCATTGATACCGAATGGCTTATCAAAACTACCATCACGAACAAGTACCACACCAAAATCGCCGTTATCATAAGTAACAGCCTGAATCGCTGTCATACCATCACCAAACTGAACTAACGTTGATTCATTTTCATCTTCACCAAAAATAATTTGGCTTATTCCATACACCTTACTCATCTTTATCACCTTTTAATCTTTTAATTTTATTTTTTAATCTCTTGCCACTCAAATCACTAACAACATACATCTTATCTTTTGTGGTGAATACTTTAGCGGTCGCACCAATAAACTCTTCCCACTCCAGCTCGCTCATATCTTTTGTCTCAAAATCATCTGGATCTTTCATTATCACCCTTCCTGCTTAGTGTTAAATTGAACCTCTGGTTTCTTTGGTGGTTCTGGTAATGGCATCCAGTGAGTAACATGCCAATCTTTTGTAGCTTCAAAGCCAACGCCAACATCTGTTATTCCATACCTGCCATCATCCAACCCCTCAAAGTCATAGGTTTCAATCGAACCATCAGAAAAATAACAAATATACTTACCAAGCTCTTCAGGCAATCTCTCATCAACACTAATCCATTCACTCATCACTTACCTTCCTTTAACTCGTCATATTGTTTTTTACTTAGTAGTACCAGGTCATCATCTAAGTCACGATGAAAAATAATTACCGGTTCCTTTCGTGCCTCTTGGCAAACTTCACGACAGTTCTTAGCAACTACCGACTGACTATATCTTTTCATGCCCACCTCTTGAGTTGATGAATACAATATACATAACTTATGTAACTTATACAACTCCGACCAGTTAAAATATCAAGTTAAAAAAATCCCCCATAACGGATATTGTTTGTATATACGCTATAGGGGATAGGTTTAACTAATACATCGGTAAACTGGATAACCGTCAATCACATCTTGCTTGATAGCGTGCAGTGTCTTGCAGTTAGGACTGGCTTTTAAGTCACCTTGCACCGTAAACAGAAAAACTCTTTCTATCTTTGGTATTTTCCGGATAGTTTTTTCTGGCAACTCATTGCGCTCAAACTCTCTAGTGTATTTATCTACATCGTATAAAATTGCCGTTCTCATATGTCAGCCTCTTGCAGGAATACTGAGTCGTAAAACTGATCGAATGGTATTCCATTCATATCGCAGATCATGTTTGGTAGACTTGGTGTTTTACCCATAGATTTTCTTCTAGTGTTATTCCACCAAATTGTATAATTCATATGATCGAAATAAACCATATCCATATTTGTTTCACATTCCTGCCATTCACCCAAAGTTAATGACCCAGTGTAATAAACAACATCGTTAGCCTGACCAGATAGCCACTTCATTAGCTTTATCATCTCATGACAATGTTTAAACTCTTCACTACAAAGCTGATCAATAAAGTACGTTTCTTTCTGCTTGCCAGAAAAAATGTCTGTGTTTATTACATCTTTTATTTTATCTGTGTTTATATCTGGTATTGGTTCATTCGTTTGGCTTGATCCATTAATCAATTTGGCTGAGTCCATTAAGCCATTTGGCTGAAGGCTATATTCTGGCAATGTGTACCACTTTGTTTTGTCGTATCCAGCTTTATTGTAATTACCTGTTATTATCACACCTTCACTTTCTAGCTTCTTTAATAGCTTTTGTATCTTATTGCTTGACCAGTAAGGGAATAACTCAGAGAAAGCTCTTGCACTATTGTAAGTCCAAACGTAACCATCATTAATGTGAGTTCTGTTAGCCTTATTGTGAGCAAGCCAGAATCTTATGTTGTGAAGGATTATTGCAGAATCAACTCCGTACTTTACTGCGTCATCAACGCTAAATGCATGATTACTCATGAGATGAAACCTTTTCAAATTGAAACTGAATTAATTCAACACTAAATGATAGCAACCCAAGGCTGTTTAACTTAAGGTACTGATTAAAGGTTAAAATACCAGAGTATGGGCTTGCTTGAATTGAGCGTATAAGCCTAAATTCACTAAGACTTCTGTTATTCTTAGCGCTATTGCAACTCTTACAGCAGTAAACTAAATTATCAATAAGCCCAGTCCCAAACTCTGACTGAGGAATTGAATGATCTATTGTTGCTGAATTAATTGGTGTGTCATTACCGCAGTACTGACAAATCTCACCGTGAATAGATGAGAGAGATTCTTTTATTTTTCTTTTATTTTTTGGGCACTTTGAATACTTCATGTATAATTACCTCGTTAAGTTGCATTAAGCCCCGTAGGATTCGCAGTCCGTAACGGGGCTTTTCTATTATAACATCCTGACTTTAATTAAAACCTCTATGCATAAATATCATCACCTAGATTAAATGAATTACATTTCGGTATAGATTAAAGCGCTGTGTTTGGTTTAATTCACATCAATTAAATTGCCACCCTTCATATCTTCCTCACCCAGCCCGTACTCATCCATAAATTCTTTCCTTTTCCTTTCTTCTTCTTTTATTTTTTCTGGTGTTATTTTATCGCACATATCACTCACCCTTATTCATGCACGTATTGTAAACAGTATCTTTAGCGTCAGAAATAAACTGCGTTCTTTCTTTTTTAGTTACTGGAACTCGCATCGAGTAAGCGGTATTAATGTACTTAATTGTTGCGAT
>UEXM01000721.1_pt1 | contig 32724 bp, 44 predicted proteins | sample 1796661 | NCBI WGS metagenome assembly UEXM01 (sample SAMEA4772469, study PRJEB27181) | metagenome
CGGACGAGATTGATCTGACTGCCACGCTGATAGACATTAACGGTAACGCCGATGTGTCAGGTACGGTAACAGCTACAGGTACTTCTGTATTTGCTAGTTTAGACATCTCAGGCGATATAGACGTTGATGGCACCACAAACCTTGATGTGGTGGATATTGATGGTGCTTTGACGCAAGACGGCGGCGCTGTATTCAATGAAGCAAGTGCTGATGTAGATTTTCGCGTTGAGTCAAACGCAAACACTCACGCTTTTTTCTTGGAAGGAAGCACTGGAAACGTCATGTTTGGCGGCTCTACGTTTGACAACGGTAACTTCTCTGGAGATGCAAACGGTATAAATGTTTTTGATGCCACGCACCCAATAGTTCTTATAAAAGAAACGACTAGCAACAATACGTTTGAGATGGGACTGACTTCTGCTGCCGCTTTTCTAGCGACACAAGACGCTATCCCCATGAAGTTTGCAACCAGCGATACAGTCGTTTTTGAAATAGCGGCAGATGGCGCTCCATCCACTCCGACAGCAGGAACATCTAACGTAAGATTAGGCGTGAACGCTGGTGACAGCATAGCCTCTGGCGGCAACTACAACGTGGTCGTGGGCGATGAAGCGGGTACGGCTTTGACTACGGGTGATAACAACGTAGCTATCGGTTTTGAGGCATTGAAGACAGAAGATGCTCATGGAAGCAACACTGCCGTTGGTTATCAAGCTCTTAAAACTCTTAACGCTGGCGCAGCAGGTTACAACACTGCTGTAGGCGTTAGCGCAGGGACAGCTTTAAGTACGGGAACAGAGAACACCTTGGTCGGTGCTGAAGCTGGTGATGCAATTACCACAGGTATACGAAACTCTGCACTGGGCTTAGGTGCGCTTGGCTCTCTTACAGAGGGCCGGAGTAATACAGCAGTCGGTAGAACTGCATTATCTTCTGATACAAAAGGTAGATATAACGTAGCCGTTGGTGAAGATGCTCTTTCAACGCAAAACTTCACAACCCTAACAAGCTCTTACAACGTAGCTCTTGGATACGCAGCAGGTCTAAGCGTCACCACGGGAATTTATAACGTGCTTATTGGCGGTCTAGCTGGTGATGCAATTACAGATGCTGACTTTAATATTGCGGTAGGTACAAATGCTCTCAGCACTAATGTACTAGGAAGTCAGAACGTCGCTGTTGGTAACGCTGCGCTGAATGCCATGAATCCAGCGACTGCCACTGATATGTACAACACGGCAGTAGGTGCGAGTGCAGGTCTAAGCGTCACTACGGGAGTTAACAATACACTTTTGGGCGCTCTTGCTGGTGACGCTCTTACTGCTGCTGCTAATAACACAGCAGTAGGTAGAGGTTCTTTAGGCGCAGACACTTTAGGTAGTAGAGCGGTTGCTGTTGGCTTTGGAGCTTTATCTTCTCAAAACTTCACTACAGCAACTGATAATTACAACGTAGCAGTTGGCTTCAATGCAGGTGTTTCAGTTAGCACGGGAATTTACAACATCCTCATTGGTGGTCTAGCAGGGGATGCCCTGACAACTGGCAATAATAACGTAGCCATTGGATTGAACGCTCTGACCAACGATACCAAAGGTGATCAATCTGTAGCCATTGGTAATGATGCGCTCAACACTCAGAACTTCACTACGAATACAGACGCCTTCAATGTTGCGGTAGGTAAAAGCGCAGGGGGGGCAGTCACCACGGGATTCCAGAACACTCTCATCGGAGGACTCGCTGGTGACGCTCTCACAGACTCTGATAAAAACGTGGCAGTGGGATATGCGGCACTAACAGCGGAAACTTTAGGTCAGTTTAATGTGGCAATTGGTAGAAGTGCTTTACAGGCGCAAAACAATACCACGGCTACCGATGTCTATAATGTTGCCGTTGGATACAACGCAGGTTCGTCAGTCACCACGGGAGTTGAGAACACCATAGTCGGGGGTCTTGCTGGCGATGCCCTTACCACGGGTAGTCAAAACGTAGCCGTTGGAACAGGAGCGTTAAGCACAGATGACGTAGGTAAGTTTAGCACTGCTATTGGTTACGCTGCCCTCAATGCTCAAAACTTTGCTACCGCAACTAATACTTACAACGTAGCCGTAGGTCACAGCGCAGGGGTGGCAGTCACCACGGGAACGGTCAACACGCTTTTAGGCGCAACAGCAGGTGATGCTCTAGAAACAGGGAACAATAATGTAATTATTGGTTTCGGTTGCGATGCTCACCAAACAAACGGATCTAATCAGATTGTTATAGGTCATAACATAACGGCTATTGATAACAGCTACTTTAGTTTCGGTAGCGCATCAAATGTTGTCAGTAACCAGTTTTCCCAAGACGCAAGCTGGGCAAGGTCTTCTGACGAAAGGCTTAAGAAGGACATTACAGACTCAACTTTAGGTTTATCTTTTATAAACGATCTTAGGACAGTTAAGTACGGTTGGAAGGCAAGTCACGAACTTGATTCTACTGATGCAGAGTTAGCGCATCTCTACAAAGAAGATCCTGCCGATAACCAGATGGACACTGATGTTTATATGCACAACTTCATTGCTCAAGAAGTGAAGGCAGCTTTGGATACCGCAGGTGTATCAGACTTTGGTGGCTGGAAAGAAGACCAATACGGCGTTCAACAAGTATCTCGTGAGATGTTTGTTATCCCGTTAGTTAAAGCAGTCCAAGAACTATCCGCACAAGTAACGGCTTTACAGGCCGAAGTAAACACCCTTAAAGGAGGCTAGAAATGGCTGAATCAGTAGAACGCTCTGACGAGCAAAAAGCACAAGACTACTCAGCAATGCTAGGCGGTGTAAGTGTAATCACAAACTGTCTTGATGATGACAACGAGTTTTGTAACGACATGACCAGTGCAGAGAAGAAAGAGCGCGTTATGCGTAGCTCTGGGTATCTGTCGTTTATGAAGGACTTGGACGATTGGGGCAGCGAAGACATGTCAACGATCACCGCAGCAATCTCTGCTGCCGAAGCGTACTCAGCATAAGGATTACCATGAGCGAAGAAACAAAAGTGACGATTGATGGCGAAGAGTATTCATTTGAAGGTTTGGCTGTAGAAACCCAAGCGAACATAGCTAGGGTTAACGAACTTCGCCGTGAGGTATCTGCTTTGCAGATCCAGATGAACGAGCGTCAAGCTCTGCTTCAAATGTATATCAAAGCTATCTCTGACTCTGTGCAGCCTGTAGAAGAAGACGAAGCTGTCGTTCAGTGAGCGAACTGTCGTACATGATGCACCCGCTACCGTCAGTATTTCTGATGGAGTTGGATATCCCAGAGGGCTTTGTTACTCAACTCAACGAGTACCTTGATGGCCTCCTTGAAGAAGAAGGGCGGGTTACAGCAGCGGATACGCTCGTTGGTCAAATCAGCGAGGGAGAACAGCTTAGAATGGATCACAACCATGATCTTGTGTCTGGCTTTTCTAAATTCCTGTGTGCTATGGGTGCTGAGTATATTAATGCCTTTATGAAAGGTTCTGGCCAGATGCTGGATGGCGCTAGGCAAGTAACGATGGATGAGCTTTGGTCAGTGCATAGCTATGCAGGGGACTACAACCCAATCCACGATCATGGCACTCAAACGATCATGGGTATTAGCTGTACGACTTGGACTAAAGTGCCACCGCAGATTATACAAGGGCCAAGGCCCGGATCTGAAGAATACGGGCTGTATAATGCGTCTGGCGAGTCTGATGGTTGTCTATGTTTTAACTACGGGCAAAGCTCGCAGTGGGACAAAGAGCGGCTGAAGCCCACACAGAACATTGTGGTACGGCCACAGGTAGGGCGCTTGTACTTGTTTCCATCTTGGATGCAACACATGGTCTACCCCTTTAGAGGCGAAGGTGAACGTCGCACTGTAGCGGCCAACTTAAATTGCTTTCCACAGGAGTTAGCAGCATGAGCTTGATTGAAATAGTAACTACGCTGACTACGCTGTCAGTGATTGCCTCTGCTGTGTGTGCAGCCACGCCAACGCCGAAGGATGACGCTTTCATGGCGAAGTACATTTACCCCGTTATTGAAGCCCTAGCATTGAATGTTGGTAAAGCAAAAGAATAGCTATGTGCTATCTAAAGATGGCAGAGGTGTGGGAATTGGACAAAGGCGACGAAGCATTACAAGAAATAAACGCGCATGAGCGTGAGTGTGCGTTGAGGTATGAGCGAATAGAAGAACGCCTCAAGGATGGCTCTAAGCGTTTTGATAGGCTTGATGAAAAGATTGACCGCTTTGGCAATAGGCTGTGGTGGATCATAGGTTTAATCGTTGTGAGCATCTTGGTGCCACAGTTTTTAGGAGGTTGATATGAGTGATGGAACAATCAAGATACCGACATGGGCGTTGCCAATAGGTGCGGCTGCGTTGTCAGGCGCGATGGTCTGGGGTGCTAGTCAAGCACAAGCACAGGCTACACAAGAAGAAGTAGATCGCATTGAGGCTGCTGTTGTTGATGTGGTTGAGGAACAGCAAGCAACGGGAAAGTTAGCAGCAGTAAATGCGAGCAAAATCGAGGCTATAGTCGATTCATTAGCGGAACAGTCGGAGACAGCGAAGGCGTCGGACGCGAAGCTACAGCAGCTAATAGAGATAATGCTGAAGCAGAACTAGAGTATGACCCAGCCAATCCTAATCTGTACTGTGATTTAAGAGAATGGCGCATGTTGGAATTAATCAACCCGCCTCAGTATCGTCACTGTATCGCTATGGAGTGGATGCGTTATAACTATCGGCAATGCGAATATGGCGCTCAGATTTATGTGCAGAACACCATGTCTCGCGTGCTGGGTACTGCTCATCAACTTGATGTAGAACTACTGTCTTGGGATCTTGTTAAGCCCAAAGCTGTAAGAACACAGGCGGTTAAGAAAAAGCGGAGGCTGTGATGGAGATAGCACCGTTCCCCAATAGCGTTAATGCGCCATATCGCGGGATTGACCAGTTGCGGGACGCTTACCGCGTTGATCAAATCTCTCGCAATACAACTAAAGAAGTTTCTGCAATTACAAGATACAGCGAGTTTGTATACGAGTATCGCAGTGGCGAAATACATACTTCAACGCTCAAGGTTTCACGACAAGACTTTTTGGATCTTGAAGTATGAGCATGATGATTTTTGTTTTGATTATTCTTGAGCGGGGTCAGCCCACCGGACAAGAGTTTTATTTTCAAGAACTTACGTCCTGCCTTGAGTACAGTAATGCTCTAAACGCACAGTCTGTCGGTAGTATTAATCAGCTTTTAAGTAACAACCGATACTTTTCAACCTATTGTGCAGTACGAGAGATTCCAACAGCAGATGCAGGTAACAAGATATTATTCCGTGATCCCAAGAAGGCAGCGTCAGAATGAAAGCAAAAATGGTAATGATCTTGGTTGTGGGGCTGATCTTCTTGCTTGCGACCATAGTTATTGGCGATTTTTACATAGCCATAACCGAAAGCCGTCCTCCTGATGAATCTGTAATTAGGTTGCTAGAACACGCCATCATTGGCATCGTTAGTCTTTGTGCGGGGTATATTGCGGGAAAAGATAATGAGTCCTAAGAAGTTAGAGCCTAAATCACGCTATGCCCAGTACGACCTTGATGGGGACGGGACGGTAAGCGATGAAGAACTTGCAAGAAATCAAGAGCTTGTTGAGATCGAACTGCGTGAAGAGAAAGCAGATAGTCAACGAAGAATGGCTTGGGTTAGTCTTTCTAGTATGGTGGTTTTCGCTCTTCTACCACTCATGCCTTTTGTCCCTGAGTCTCGTTTGTCCACTCTGGCTTCTCTAAGTGACATGTTGTTTCTTAGCCAGGCTTCTATTGTCGGGCTATACTTTGGCGCTACAGCGTACATGGCGAAACGATGAGCATACTCGCATCACTCATAGGCCCAGCTACTTCTTTGCTCGACAAGGTTATTGAAGACAAAGACGAGAAGAACCGTATTGCCTTTGAGTTGAGTACGCTTGCAGAGCGCCATGCCGCTGAACTTGCCAAAGGGCAAATGGAGATCAACAAGGTCGAGGCTGCTCACAAATCGCTATTCGTTGCCGGGTGGCGTCCTAGCATTGGATGGTGCTGTAGTCTGGGTCTTTTGTATCATGTATTGATCGCGCCCATAGCAGGTATTTGGGTAGAGGTTCCAGAGATAGACCCGTCGCTGTTAATGACTACCATGACCGGAATGTTAGGTCTTGGCGCTATGCGTAGCTACGAAAAAACTAGAGGCGTAAGCAGGGAGAAGTAATGACAAAACTAATTGAAATGCTCAAGTTGCATGAAGGCGTGCGGTCTAAAGTTTATATGTGCTCTGCTGGCTATGAAACTATTGGTGTTGGCCGCAACATTGCTGAATCTGGTCTCGGCTTGTCTGACGATGAAATAGAGTACCTATTAAACAATGACATCAAGCGCGTGCGAGAAGAACTTGAAGATAATTACTTTTGGTTTGCTGCACTCAATGAAGTACGACAAGACGCCATGATTGATATTTCTTTTAACCTTGGCCTCACAAGACTGCGTGGTTTTGTGAAGGCGCTTGAGGCCATGTCTCGTGAGCAGTTTGACATCGCAGCCGACGAGTTTATGGACAGCCGCTGGAGTCAACAGGTAGGCAACCGTGCCGTAGAGGTGACTGAGATGATCCGAACAGGGGAGTATCAGTAATGCCTTTGCAAAAGTTTATCTTTAACCCTGGCATCAACAAAGAAGGCACTGACTACACTGCAGAAGGCGGTTGGTTTGATGGCAACTTGGTGCGGTTTCGTAAGGGTTTGCCAGAGAAGATAGGCGGTTGGCAGAAATACATTCAGTCATCATACGAAGGCACAGGCCGCAAGCTTCATGGTTGGGTTGACCTTGATGGCACAAAGCTTTTGGGACTTGGCACACGGTTCAAGCTGTACATACAAGAAGGTGCAAGCTACAACGACATCACTCCAATACGCAGCACAACGGGTGCGGGCGACGTTACCTTTGCTGCAACCAATGGATCAAGCACGATAACTGTCACCGACACAGGTCATGGTGCAGCAGAAGGTGACTTTGTTACTTTTTCTGATGCAGCAAGTTTGGGTGGGAATGTTATTGCGGCAGTCTTAAACCAAGAATATCAAATCGCATCTGTGCCAAGCACAAGCACGTTTACCATTGTCGCAAAAGACACAAGCGGTGCAGAAGTTACTGCAAACAGTAGTGACAGTGGTAATGGAGGTAGCTCGACTGTAGGGACATATCAAATAACAAGCGGACTAGATGTCTTTGTTGATGGCACAGGTTGGGGTGTTGGTGCTTGGAGCTCTGGCTCTTGGGGTTCAACCTCTGCTTTGACTGATGCTAATCAGTTGCGCTTGTGGTCAATGGATAACTTTGGTGAAGACTTAGTATCTAATCCTCGCGCAGGAAGCATCTACTACTGGGACAAAACAAATGGCCTTAGCACCAGGGCCGTCGCTTTGTCAGGCATCAGTGGCGCAAACTTGGTTCCCACAAAAGGCTTGCAGGTCATAGTCTCAGACATCGACCGGCATGTTCTTGTACTTGGCGCTGACCCTATCAATGCAGCAGGCACTGCGCGAACTGGCTCTATTGACCCGTTGTTGATTGCGTTCTCTGATCAAGAAAACGCTACTGAGTTTGAGCCATTAGCTACCAATACGGCAGGATCATTAAGATGTTCTGCAGGCAGTGAGATCATAGGTGGCTTGCGAGCTAGGCAAGAAACTCTTGTCTGGACTGACGTTGCGCTGTACAGCCTGCAGTTTATTGGGCCACCTTTGACCTTTGGTCTTAATCTAATCAATGAAGGTGTTAGCCTGATTGGCCCTAATGGTGCCGTGAATGCACCATCTGGCGTGTTCTGGATGGACAAGAAAGGTTTTTATTCATATGGAGGCAACGTCACTCCACTGCCTTGTTCAGTGAAGTCGTATGTTTTTGATGACTTCAACGAAGGCCAGGCGTTTCAAGTGTTTGCGTTTTTGAACAAGCAGTTCAACGAGGTCGGTTGGTTCTACTGCTCTGCAGACTCAATCACCATAGATAGGTTTGTTGCGTACAACTACGAAGAACAAACATGGAACATTGGGCAGCTATCTAGAACTGCATGGCTTGATGAAGGCATCGTTGCTTTTCCAAGAGCAGCAGGTAAATCAAGCTCCACAAATTATTTGTTTCAACACGAGACAGGTCACGATGATGATGGCAGTCCAATGACTAACGTGTTCATCGAATCTGCTGACTTTGATATTGGCGATGGTGAGGAGTTTCAGTTCATTCGCCGCTGCATACCAGACATCAAGTTTACAGGCACAGGCTCAACTCAAACAATTAATGTGGTAGTCAAAGCGCGTAACTTCCCTGGCAGTACGCTGACCACCGATCAGACTACTGCAATCACAAGCTCAACCACCAAGGTCGATACTCGAGCAAGAGGGCGTCAAGCAGTGGTGCGCTTTGAGTCTGATGATGACGCAGTCACTGATTCGCAACTAGGCGTTGGTTTCAGAGTCGGTGGTACTCGACTTGATATACAGCCCAACGGTAGACGATGAGCAAGTTATTAAAAAGCAGACTGCCTCTCATTAACAATGGCGCTTCTGTTGACGGCACCACGTTCAATAGAACAGTGCGCTTGCTTGAACTGAGCCTAGATGCGTTTGACCCAGACTCTACGCCGCAGTTCACGCGAGAGAAAAGAGACACTTTGAAATTCAATACAGGTGATTTAATCTGGAATACAACTATCAACACCTTACAAGTGTTTGATGGGAGCAATTGGATTAGTTTATCTCAGGAGCTGCCTTACACAACTGATCCTCTTGAAGCACAAGGTGAGGTTGGTTCTGTTCAGGTGATAAACAAAGGAGCAATCGTAGTGAGTGTAGGTTCATGACAAAACTATGCCCAAGAGGTAAAGCCGCAGCCAAGCGCAAGTTCAAGGTATACCCGTCTGCGTATGCAAACGCTTACGCCAGCAAGATTTGTGCAGGCAAGATTAAAGATCCGTCTGGCAAGAAACGTAAAGACTTCAAAGGCCCGAAGCCTAAAAGCAGTGGTACGTCATCTGCAGCTAGAAGGGTTAGAACATCTCCAGCGTCTGCAAGAGGCCGAGGGATAGTTAGAAAAAACGCTGGTGGTTTTGTAGCGAAAAGAGCCAGATTGATTGACATATGAGTTTAAAAGAATGGTTCGGCAAAGGCCCAAAAGGTGATTGGGTAGATATTGGGGCACCGAAGAAAGACGGTAAGTTTCAGAAGTGTGGCCGTGCCAAAGTAAAAGGTTCAAAGCGCAAGTATCCAAAGTGCGTGCCTAGGTCAAAAGCAAAGTCTATGACTGAGGGTGAGCGGCGTAGTGCTGTTGCGCGCAAGCGTGCAAAGCCCCAAGGTGTGGGCGGCAAACCAACAAATGTGAAGACCTTTACATCGCCTGCTTCTGCGAAAGGGCGTCGTATTGTAAAGAAGGCAAATGGTGGTGAAGTTCGCCGTAATCACCGTGGTTGCGGTGCTGTTATGTCGGATCGACGCAAGAGAACTAGGTACTCCTGATGTTTAGACGGTACGCAGAAGAGTTCAATGGCGGTGGTGAAGTCAAGAAACGACGCCGTGATAAGATGCCAAAGCGCAATAAAAAGAACTTTCGCCCTACAAAACAAGGCGCTGGCATGACAGAAGCTGGTGTAAAGGCGTATCGTAAAGCTAATCCTGGTAGTAAACTCCAGACTGCTGTGACGGAGAGTAAGCCTACAGGTAAGCGAGCAGCGCGTAGAAAGTCTTTTTGCGCACGATCTGCAGGACAAATGAAGAAGTTTCCAAAAGCAGCAAAAGATCCTAACTCTAGGCTGAGACAGGCCAGACGGCGATGGAAGTGTTAAGCAGGTGAGTAACTGATATGGGAAAAAAACCAGAGTCGAGTAAACAAATAGACCGCTTGCAAACGCAAAGCAGAGCGCGTGCTTCTGAAATAATATCTGATGATGCTAGATTTAAACGGTTCCCTGATTCTCCACTAGCCACAAAAGATCCTAGGTTTAGTCAAACATCAGCTTTTTTAGGTGGTGCATCAAGCCCATATGCACAATCTCTAGCTCCTCAACGCTTAGCTGGTATGACTTATGGGAATCTTCCAGGCACAACCACAGCGTTCTACCCTCAAGCAAACGTAGCCCCTCCTGTAGCCACAACGCCTCCAGCAAGCGGGGGTGTCGGGAGCGGGGCATCTCAAGCAGGTTCTAGTTTTGGCTCCTTGCCAGCGGATTCACAAGAGATTATAGCGTCCATAAGACAAGATTTAGATTTGCCTTCATTTGGTTCTTATGAAGACCTTGTGCCAAAGCCTACGCCCAAAAAAATAACTGGGAACATTGGTAGGCAGACTAGAATCAAAAGAGAAAACAAAGAAGCTTTAGATCGTTGGAACAAGGGTAAAGCAGAATTTGAGGCGCGTCTTAAAGGTGATTCTGACTCTTCAACTTTTGGCGATGACTTAATGCTCGCTGCACAAGGCGGCATTGCAAGCTTGCCTATTGAGATGAGTGGTGGAGGTGATCCTGCCGCAGGGCCAACTGGCATGCAAAAGTTTGGCACCATGATGACAGGACTAAGCGGCAAGCTAAAAGATTTCTCATCTGAATTGGCTGGCGGTTCATCATCTCAAGGTGATGCCGATCTTGAAAATATGTCTAAAGAACAATTGATTGCCTTAATTATGCAAAGCAGAGGAGGCATGAGATCAAATCCGAGTGCAGGAAGAGATCCAAACGCAAGTGCATCTGGTGGCCCAGACATTGGTCAAATAGCTAAATTAGCTTCCATGGTTGGAGGTATGCAAAGTGGCGGGTTAGCAGCACTTGCGCAAGGTGGTGACGTAGATTTCCCTCGTATGAACGGCCCCATAGATGGCCCAGGCACAGAGACAAGTGATGATATTCCTGCGATGCTTAGCGATGGTGAGTTTGTTGTGAACGCTAAAGCGGTTCGTGGCGTCGGCAGAATGAATGGCGCTGGCAAATCAAAAGAAGAACAACGCCGTGAGGGCGCTCGCATGATGTATGCCTTACAGAAGGCAGGCGAGCAAGCGATGAGGAAAGCTTAGCCATGGTTATGAATCTTTTACAAAGCAGCACAGTACAGACTGATGATACGCTGCCTGTTGTTCTCCCAAGTGCAGGACAGACTTTTGCTGACCCAGCAATGGAGTTGGCGACTCGGAATATTCTTGCTAGTTACTTTGGCAGTGGGCAACCTGGTGACCTTGGCCTCATGGGTCAACCCATACCCATACCGATACAACAAGTCGCTGGCCTTTCACCATTAGAGATTCAAGCGCGCAATGCTGCACAAGGGTTGGGTGGTTTTGGTGGGCAACTCGCAGAAGCGCAAGAACTATTTAGGCAGGCTGGCCAAGGTTTTGATCCTCGTTCTGCTGGTTTATTTGCAGACCCAAGAGCGCGTGAACTGTACGAACAAAGCTTGGGCGTTTTTGACCCAGCGACAGGTGAGCGATTTGTAGATCAACGTGCACGACAAGGCATGGAAACTGCCATTGGCGATATTTCAGAAGCAGGCAGAGGCATTCCTTCTATTATTGGTGGTGCACAGGCAGGTATGTCTGATGCTGAGCGTGCCATAGCTGAAGCTAGTGGCGCTGCAAGAACAGGTATTACAGAAGCGGCTCGTGGTATAACGGGTGAGGTAGCTGGTGCGCAGACAGGCGCTGCAGAAGCCGCACAAAGAGCGCGTGCACAAACTGAAATGGCTGGTACAGACTTGCGGTCTGCTGGCCAAATGGGCCGTGCAGCAGCACTTCAAGGCATAGCTGGGCTTGCTGGCACTGGTGACCAGTTTGATCCTGCAGGCATAGCTAGATTCCAAGATCCCTTTAACCAACAGGTTATTGAGGCACAACAAGCAGAGATTGCAAGGTTAGGCGAGCAACAGAAACGAGATGCACGCGCACAGCAGATACGAGCAGGCGCATTTGGTGGGTCTCGAGGCGCGATACAAGAGGCAGAGATTGGCCGTAACGTATTGCAGCAACAGGCCAAGACAGGTGCCGAGTTACGATCACAAGGATTCCAACAAGCAGCACAACAAGCACAACAAGCCTTTGAGCAGGCGCAGGGACGCCGTCAGCAGGCTGCACAACTTACTGGGTCATTGGGTCAAGCAGGCGCAGGAACCTCCCTACAGGCAGCACAGCAAGCAGGACAGCTTGGTTTGAGTGCAGAGCAACTGGCTCAACGAGGCGCGCTTGAAAGTGGTCAGCTTGGATTGTCAGGGCAGCAAGGTATTGGTTCGTTGCTTGGTCAAGCTGGGCAAATGGGCATGCAAGCAGGTAGAGACATTGGATCTCTTGCTCAACAGCGTGGTGCTCTTGGACTGCAGGGTGCACAAGCTCAAGCAGGACTTGCAGGTCAACGCGCAGACATCGCTCGCGGCATAGGCCAGCTTGGTCTTCAAGGCCAACAGCTTGGCGCAGATATATTTGGCCAACAGATGGGCAGAACTGCACAAGCCGCTCAAGGTCTTGGCGGTCTTACACAAGATCAGTTTGGCACAGCCTTGCAAGCATTTGGCGCAGGTACTGGTGCACAACGTGCAGCCGCGTCTGGTATCGCAGGTCTTGGCCAGCAAGGTCAGCAGATGCTTGGAACTCAAATACAAACCTTGGGTCAGTTAGGAACAACAGGTAGAGGCATACAGCAAGCAGGTCTTGATGCTCAGTACAGGGCTGGAACTCAACTAGCTGATGAACCATTTATGAGACTGCAGCGTGGACAAGCCTTACTACAGGGTGGCGCACCATTTATGCCTCAATACACCAGTGGCTATGGGGTGCAAGCAAATCAAGCAGGCGCTTATCAAGAACCAGGGAAGGCAGCAAAAGCTGGACAAGCTGCTGGTTTCTTAGGCAATGTCGCTGGTGCGATTGGAAGTCTTTTTAATGTCTCTGACATACGCCTCAAAGAAAACGTGATGAAGATTGATGACGTTCAACCCGGCGTAGGCTGGTACACATGGGATTGGAATGACACAGCTAAGGATATGGGTATTGATGACCCAACTGAGGGTGTGATTGCACAAGAACTCAAAGCAGTTGACCCAAGCGCAGTTATTATAGGCGATGATGGCTACTATCGTGTTGACTACTCCAGAGTAAACCGCAGTCGATTAGAGGTTCAATGATGTACAACCAAATCATGCAGCGACCAATGTTTCAAACGCCTCAACAGCGCCAAGGCATGGGCATCATGGCAGGCGTTGCTCCTGTGCGTGGGTATGAAGAAGGTGGAATGGCTACGCCTGAATACACGCCTAAGTTTATGCGTGAAGAAGGTGGAATGGCTGCGCCTGAATACACGCCTAAGTTTATGCGTGAAGAAGAACCAAGTTTTTTTTCGCTTGAACAGACAGAACAAGGTTCAGGTATCAACTTACGAGACTTAACTGATTTATTAATAGTTGATCCTGAAGATCCAATAGATGTTGCAATGACAACTGCTGCAGCTGGTTTAATTGCATTTCCCCCTGCTGCCGCTTTAACAGCAATGGCAAGGATGGGATACAAAGGAACTAAGTTAGTTGACAAAATGCGTAAATTGTCTGAAGTGCAAAAAGCGTTAAAATCAGCTGACAAGTTAAATCCTACAATGGATCCATCTTCACAAGGTATTGTTGGACTAAAAGAGGCTTCAAAAGCTTTAGGAAAAGTTGAAGGCGCTAGAATTGCTGCATTGCCTGCCCAAGAAGTAAGAGACTCCGCTGGCAACTATGACATGACGCAAGGATACGCGAATGGCGGCATAGCATCTTTGCCCATAATAGAAATGAGTCTTGGCGGCGAGGCCATTAAAGGACTATTTGATTTTGTAACAACTTACGGATCAAGAGGTTTGGATTTAATTAAAGAAAACCTTCAACAGTTAAACCCCAGACAAGCTGAACAGATAGTTGAGCAGGCTAAAAAAGCAGACAAAGTCCTTGGCGAAGCTGGCGCTGAAACGGTTGAGCAGGGTCAAAGGTTAGTGCTTAAAAAGCCTAAAATGCAAGCAGAAGATCTTGCAACTCCTCCTGAGTCAGCAATGCCCACACCACCCAAGCCTCCAGCGAAGGTTGCTGATGAGGTTACAGAGGCGGCTGAAGAAGCCACTAAGAAAACGGATAAGAAGCCAATCACTCAAAGAGTTAGACAGTCTGTTCCGGGGCAGGTTGTTTCAGGAGCGTTGAAACCAATTACTAGCCCGATAAGAGTTGGCGCGCCTCTTGTTGTTGGAGGGATTGCAATAGATAAATTAATTCAGTCAGGCGCGCTTGATGAATACATAAAAGACCCAAGAGTCCAGCAGTTGATACAAGCAGGCAAGCCTGTTTATGAAGCCATTACAGAATTCTTTGGGCCTGTTGCTGATGCCTTATTCCCAGACACTGGCGAGCGCGTTGAACTAACAGAGTCTGCCCAAGCCCGTTTACCTGAAGTAGAGACAGCCAGAAAAGAAGGTTTTCCAGAGCCTCCAACGGCTGCGCCAGCTACAGGACAAGAAAAGGTTGAAACAGGCACACCTAAACCTGAAGCAACTGGCATCATGAAGTTCTTGTTTGGCAAAGACGGTATTGGTGGTGAGCCAGGCGCTGCTGGTCGGTTACTAGAAAAAACTCAAGATCCAAGACTTCAATATGCTTTAGCTGTGGCTGGCGCACCAAGTGAGGGAAGAACGCCTCGTAACTTTATGAGCGATCTTGTGCTGGCGGGTCAAGAATATGATGAAAAACAAGCCAAGATAAAAAGCCTTGAGGGCGATGACACCACTGCGCTGATGCAGAACTACGAGTTCTTGAAAGAACGTGGCAAGAAGGATGATGAGATCTTTGATTTGTTGCTGAGTAAAGATACTGACAGTGATCGACGTAGACAGCTTGAAAAAGACACTCTTACTTTATTTGACGCTCTTTCAAAGAGAGATGTTGCAAACACAGATCCTAATGTTTTATACGCGCAAGCTCTGAGAATGGCGTTGATGAATCAAGGTCAAACTTCTGCACCACAAGATAGCGACGTAACTGAAATACCCTTACAGCCAGCAGTTCAATGATAAGAGTAAGGTTGCCTGATGGCAGATCTGTGCCTGTTGATACAGATAACCCAGATGTCGCACGAGCAACAGCACAAAAGTATTTAGAAGAAAACCCGCTTGTAGAACGTGGCGCTCAGTTGGGCGAAGAAGATGTATCTGCCATTGGTGACATTGGTCGAGGTGTTGCAGCTGGATTGGTTAGTGCCGCAGAAGGCATAGCGACTCTACCATCAGAGCTTTCTGGCGATGAACAAAGCGCACAAGAACTTAGAAACTTTTTTGCAAAGTACAAACCAGAAACGTCTACAAATATCGGTGAAGCCGCTCGCTTCATAGCTCAGTTCGCAGCCCCTGGCGGTATCGCCGCAAAAGCAGCAAAAGGTTTGGGATCAGTAGGCAAGGTCGGCGCGTTTGGTGCTGCTGATATTGCGGCCACCACACCTGATGTAGAAACACTAGGCGATTTGTTTGAAGGTGGCCCCACCCAAAGGATTGATACAGCCGATCTAGCCGGGGCTGAGCTTGCTGCTGCAAACTTATCAAACAGACTAAGAGTTGGTGCAGAGGGAGCGGCGTTGATCCTTGGTGTGCCTGCCGTAGCTAAGCTAGGTCTTCAAGCAGTAGGTGCCACAGCTGGTGCAATTGGCAGAACTGACTTCGTAAGAGATGCAGCACGAGCCATCAAAGACCCCAACACACCATTTCATGACGTTGGCGTGAAGCCAGATCTTTCTGATCCAAGCTTTGTTCGGGGCAACATAGATCGACTCAAGAAAAACTTTACTAAGTACGCGAAGTTTCAAGGCGGTATGCCTGACAGATTCACCAAACAATACGATGCTTTGCGTATTCATGAGATAGCGGCTCATAGTTCTGCTTCAAGACAAGCTGTTGAGAAGATTGATAATGCTATTACCTTTGTTAATAAAAACGAGGGCATATTTAACAATCAAGATAAAAGCAGAATCCTTAACACGCTGAATGATTTCTTGTTTGCTGAAGAAACCATGGCGAACCCTGGCTTGACTCGTGAAGTAATAAAAAACAATGCAGCTAGAGAACTCAAAGAAATTGATGACATCATCTCTAAGAATGCGTCAAAAAGTTTATTTGCTAATCGCAAAGAGATGAGTTTGTTTGAAGGCGCAAAAGATCTTAGAACTCAGATAGATGGATTGAGCGATTCTGTGCAAGATATATTGCGCGACCCAATACTCACTCCAGAGATGCAAGCAGATTTGATTGAGACCATAGGTAACAACCAAACCTTCTATGGCATGCGTCTATACCGCGCTCTCAACGATACAAACTATACGCCTACTGCTGAACAAGCAGACAAAGCAATTAAAGAATTAGTGAATTCAAGCCAAGGGCTGGATGACGCATACAAGTTAACAGAAGCAGATGCTCGAGGCGTATTGAATGGCATGCTTCAAAGTGATTTCAGCAACGCCAAGATGGCCCCCAAAGATATTATTGAAACGCCCACTCTTACGGGTGTTGCTCAAGGTATGTTGAAAGGTCGGCGTCTAGACAACCTACCTGCAGTCAGAGATTTCTTGGGTGAATACACAGGCGCTAAAGATGTGATGATGCGAGCAAAGCCTGAACGCATAAGAGCGCGTGATGTAGGCGAACAAGAGATTGGGCTGCGCACCAAGATGGTAGAGACTGTTGATGTGCTTTCTAAGCAAATAGCTAAGGCTGGGTACTATAAAAATTTAGTTGATTACAACAAGGCTCTTGGTGATAAACGGTTTTTGTTTGATGAGATACCGCCAAACGCTCCGCTGGGAGAGTACTCAAGAATAGGTGCCGAATCTTCTAGCCCGCTATCAGAGATCAGCGAAAGCGCAAAACGTAGATTTGGGCCACTTGCTGGCAAGTATGTACGCAATGATTACAAAGAAGCTCTTGAAAATGGGTCAGAGATTTTTGATTTGGCAAAGGGCGGCATACCACTGTATTCAACCTTTCTGGGGTTGAAAGGCATGTCTCAAATTGCCAAGACGGTATACAGCCCCATCACACAAATAAGAAACGCAACGACTGCAGGCTTCTTTGCTTTAGCGAATGGAAACATAGGCAACTCAAAGTCTTTAGCCAACTCTTTTTCAACGGTGTTCAGCAATCTAAACCAAAGGCTCACTGCCCCCGGTAAGTCTGGAGCCACGTTGGCTGACAGGCAGAAGTATTACAACGAGCTTGTGGATCTTGGTGTGATCAACACCAACGCCAAGGTTGGCGAGTTTGAGTCTTTGTTGAATGACGCTGTTGATAACAATGCAAAAGGCAAGGCTATCTTTAAGTGGGCGCAAGGCAGACAGAATGGTTTTTCAGCCAAGTTGTATCAAGCTTCTGATGATGTATGGAAAACATACAGCTTTGAGATGGAGTTGGGCCGACTGCAAAAAGCTTTCACCAAGGATCCAAACACAGTCATCAACGTATCTGACCCCAGAAACTTCACTGAATTTGGCGCGGTTGTCAGAAGAGGCGACTTAACTGAGAACGAGTTTCAAACTCTATTGAAGCGTGAAGCTGCTGAGATCGTAAAAGACACAGTGCCTAACTACTCGCGTGTTCCAGAGTTCATCAAGCAGTTAAGGCAAATGCCATTTGGTAACTTTGTTGCGTTTCCTGCAGAAATTATTAGAACAGGCGGCAACATTCTTGGTCGAAGCATCAAAGAGCTTGCAAGCGATTCGCCTGAGATCAGAGCGATTGGTATGAAGCGATTGCTGGGGTTCACCTCAGTGAACGTAGCCATACCTCAGTCGCTGGCGATTGCAGGCACACAACTTACTGGCGCAAACGAAGAACAAGTCCAAGCGTACAAGCGATCAATGGCTGCTGATTGGGATCGTAACTCCACACTCATACCGATAGCCACAGACAAAGATGGCAACATCACTGACCTTTACAACTTCTCCTACACCAATCCTTACGACTATTTGAAACGCCCATTCAGTGCTGTGTACAACGCTGTAAACAATGGCATCACAAAAGAAGAAGAGCTAAGCACTATAGCATTCAACGCAATGTACGACAGTTCTTCTGAATTCTTTTCGCCATTCATGAGCGAGTCAATCGTCACTGAAAAAGTTGCCGATATGGCAAGAAACAAAACAAGTTTTGGAAGACCAATTTGGAGAGAGAGAGACCCTCTCGGTGCTAAGTTTGCAAAAGGGTTTGCTCACTTTGCAGACGGCATCATGCCAGGCATTTCGCCAATAGATCTTGAAGCAGACGTTGACTCCCCTGTGCTTGGATTAAATGTTCGACTTAGGGATTTTCCAAGAGCCGTGGCTTCAGTTCTTCCCACAGACGCTAGACGCGCCGTAACTAAACAAGGTTATCGCGTTGATGCTGCACAAGAATTTACAGAAGCCTTAACAGGTGTTAAGAGCCTGAAGCCAAGGATCGACAGAGTTCTTTATTACAGAGCACTTGAAGCTGGGCGAAGTGTAAGAGATGCAAGTGGAATTTTTACATCTCTTGCAAAGCAAAGAGGTTCTGTGGATGCGGAGAAACTGACAAAAGCTTTTATTACAGCCAATGAACAGCGGTTCAAGGCAATGCGTGATCTCAACATGGCGATTGAAGATGCTAAGACCCTTGGTTTTTCCACTGCCGATATAGTGAAACCATTAAGGGATGCAAAAACACCTAACTTAAATTTTGTTATGGCAGGCAGGTTCAACGCATTCTTCCCTAGTGCCGAAACCTTATCGATTGCTATGCAAGGCAATCAAGACAAGCTTGCGAACCCAATAGACTTTGAGGGAATAGGAGAGGCTTTCGGCCAGTTTCAAGGCAGTCGGCTTAGACCACAAGCTGCAGCCGAAGCACAAGCCGCACAAGCACCTATTGCACCACCTCCTGCACAACCACAGCCTGCACCTCAAATCCCGCCTACACAGCCTAGCACAGCGCCTAGGTCATTATTTGACCGTGGCACCGATGCGCTAAGACAGATAGAGTTGAACAAACTCCTAGGCATCGATTAGTTTGATCCCAAAAAGAAAGCGGCCAAAGTCAAAATACTTTGCAAAGAAGACTGAATACGATGGCATCGTGTTCGACTCTAAGCTTGAAGCGGCCAGGTACAAGATACTCAAACAACTACAACAAGCTGGCGAGCTATCCGATCTTGAGGTTCAGGTGGACTTCCCCTGCGTGGTCACCGTCAACGGCGAGGATCAGAAGATCTGCTCGTACATAGCAGACTTCCGATACAAGCGCGATGGTGAGTATGTGGTCGAGGACACCAAAGGCGTGATCACTCAGGTGTTCAGGCTCAAGAAGAAACTGGTCGAAGCACTCTACCCCGGCACCAAGATACTGATCGTCAAAGACCCCCGCAGCTGGGACTAGAAAGGCTCAGTGCGTTCATCCATGTTGTCGATCTGGCTCCCTGGGAACTCAGCCCTGATCTTCTCACTATCGATCATCATCTGAGTATCGAACCGCACCTTGGATAGCTCACGCATCTCAGCACTTGAGTAGTAGTACTCACCATCCTCTGGCCCCACACCATTGTAGAAGTCGATGATGCCCGCTCTGTACGCTGTGGCGTCCTGTGTGCTTCTCTCAGGCATGTAATCTGCACCCACTAGGTTCGGTATCCACATGTGTTTATGGCACCCAGCACGCTGCTCATCAAGCGAGAGAGCCTCGCCTGTCCTCTTACACACCCACACGGCACCGTGAGACTCTGTTAATGGCTTTGAGTGCATGCAGTTCCTGCAGTTCACCGACTCAGGCAACCGCCGTCCGTAGTAGATATCTTTGTACAGGTCAGGCTCGTTCTTCATGCGCCAATCTTTCTCTGACCGCCGTGTTTCTTTGAGTGGTGCGTCACTGCAGATGATCCGCTCTGCCTTCTCTTGTGCGCGCTCCCAGATAGCGGCGTTGTATTCAATCACCTCTGAATAGATTTCGCTGTTGTTTTTATTCATCACAACAACCATGCATTTGGTCAGACCAAGCGCACCCATGTACGCATGAATCTGCCAGCGATACGTTTCGCTCCACGCCTCATAGCTTTCAAGCTTCACGAGCTCCTTGAACCGCTTGTCATTGGCACTCTTCACCTCGAGCAGAAGCACCACCTCGCTCTCAGGTGGAGGCAGCACACCCTTGAGCAGCCCGTCGCATGAACCTGCGAAGTGGCCACCAAAGAACGATGCCCGAAACTGGTTGCCGTCTTTGTCGTGCGAAGCGATGGATATCAGGCCGCTGTCTTTTATGTTGTCAACGATCTGCTCCTCTATCCTCTGACCAAGATCAAACAGGCGAAGCATGCGCCCACCAAACGTGGACGGTAGGCACCAACGGAATCCCATCCACAGCTTGTATTCATCGTCATCCCCGATCCCACTGAAACCAAGGTGCCCTCGGTGTCGGTTATCTTTGCTGGCGATGACCTCATCTATGCGATTAAAAATGGACGCTGACAACATTCCAGTACTTACCCTCCTTTCTTACAGTAATTTGTTTGATGTGACTCATGACTTTGTCTTCGTTAACAAGACCCGCTGCGTGCGTTAGGCTATGTGTCACGGGTGTCCCTGGCCTAGTCAGAGTGCGCCACTTCTTTGTAGCAACCATGCCCGCTTTACCGTGCATACCCAGCATGATGGGCATGCTCTGTGGCCAGTACTCACCGGGCATAGAGAACTTCACGTTGAGATACTCGTTGCCGTTCTTAGATGTCTTCACCTCGGCTCGCACAAAGTCAACGTCCTTGCGTTTCTCAAACTTGTTCGATGGCTCTTCAAGCTCGTCAGAAAGCACATTGCCCTGTGCCGCTTCTCGTGTTGCAGCGGCGTCTTTTTCTTCTTGCTGTTTGCGCTCTTCCTCCAGCTGGTTCAACAAGTCTTGCTGACGCTGAAGCATCTGCTCAACGCTGTATCTAGGCTCTTCGCACTCGACACAGTTGCGGGCATACATATCATTCACTGCATAGCAGTGGTCACATATCCAGATCTTAGGCTCAGTTGACTCCTCTTCATCAGGCTTCTCTGGCCTAGCTGTATCGATGCAACCATGGCGCTGCATGTTCTCGCCATAGTCGAGCAGCATGCAGTCTTTCTTGTCGCCCCATGTCCGCATGCCTCGACCACAGATCTGAACGTACAAGCCCAGCGACTTGGTCGGTCTAAGCAACGCGATACAGTCTGTGCGTGGCGCATCCCAGCCTTCAGTCAACACAGCGACGTTACACAGCGCATTGATGACACCATGCTCAAAGTCTTCAAGGATCTTCTTGCGCTCTTCACTGGGCGTTTCTGCCGTCACGACAGCCGCCTCTACCCCTGCATTGCGAAGGTACATGCACATCTTGTTCGCATGAGCGACAGTGATACAGAAGAACACACTGCTCAGTCGGCCTTTGCTGTACGCCTTATCAATCCAATCGCCGACAATCGCCAACATGGTTTGGTCTTCCATGGCGAGGTGTTCAATGTCTGACTCACGATAGTCACCACCCTTGAACTTGACCCTGGCAGTAGATGCATCGATCACCGCCTCAGACGCCACCTGATAAGCCGACAGTCGGCACAGATATCCAGCTTTGATTAGTTCCGGGATGGTGACCCGATGGGCCACACCTCCAAAGAAGTGATCGTCCAACCCGTAAATGAACCCTTGGCCCATACGATACGGTGTTGCCGTCACGCCCAAGACTTTTGGTGCGTAATACTGTGTTGAGTCGAAGTGATCAAAGATCTTGCGATACCGACTCCGCTTCTCTGGCCCAACATGATGGGCTTCATCCACGATGATGTAGTCGAACTGACCTGCGTCCATCAACCTCCTTGGTGTGGCCAGGGTATCTCGACTAGCGATCACGATAGGCTCGTGCGAATCAAACTGTTTCAACCCTGCAGCCAGCAACCCACTGGGTGCACAAGGCCATACGGTCTTTAGCTTTTCATCTGCCTGGCTGATTAGCTCCTGCCTGTGAGCAAGGATCAACACACGGCTGTCACGATTGTCTTCAAAGATCTTCTTGATCATTGAGGCAAAGACAACAGTCTTGCCAGAGCCTGTGGGTAAAACAATTAAAGGGTTCGTATCTTGAGTGTCGAACCAATGAAACGCCGCATCAATGGCGTCCTGCTGGTAATACCTTAGCTGCATGCCTGGCCCTCTTTAGTCCTGAATAAGTGCGTGCCCAGTACGTTCTGGCCCACGGTGATAAGTTGTGACGATGTAAGATACGAAGCACAGCCTGTTCTCTTACGGCGTGTTGGTTTTCATTTAATGACATATCCTTTCCTCTGTTGATGAATCAGGATCCACCACTGCAAGCATGCCGTCATCAACCAACCTGCGAAGGGAGCTACGATCAGTAAAGTGCAGGTGGTATGTAAACGCGGCGACAAAAAGAACTTCCATCAAAACATCTTCTGAGATGTCTCTCTTTCTCATCGCTTTCACAAACAATGCCAGCGCCTCTGCCGCAACTTCGTGCTCTTCGCTCTGCCAGCTGAAATCAAACTCTTCATGATGATCCATCAGTTTCCTCCTTGATCAGCCAACCCAAATAGACGTTGGCTTTCTGCAAGTCTTCTAGCTTGCCTTTGTTTTCATAACGCCAGACATACTTCATGACGTTACCTTTAAGATACCCTTTGAAGGCGTCAGAGGACATCGACGCTTTGATTGCCTCAACGCACTCTATGCCACCGCCCTTCGCATAATGTCCGGGGTGATTGACCATGTCTGATAACTTACTCATCAGCCACTCTCCAAACCCCGAATTGACCATCCACGCTGCGCGTTGCCACTTTCATGCCGTTCCTAGATAAGTAAATCTTCAACGAGTTAGCTTCTTTACGGCTATCCACAAACACACACTGACCGACTTCGATGCCAACAAACTTGTCCCACCTAGAAGACTTACCACGCTTCTCTATTGGCAGCGGGATGTCGCTGTGAATGGTTTCGGTGTCTTTCATCACATGCCCTCAATGTTTTGGAACCTAACGTCCACGATAACTTCATCATCAGGCCAGCCACCAAGGTTGGAGTACAACTCAGTGATCGATCTCGCAAACTGATACACCTTGCCGAAACTTTCTGACAACGCTTTTTCTCGTCGCGCATTGTTTTCTTCGCGGGTCTCTTCTTCCTGATCCCATCTCCAATTACCCTGCAGATTCGGTATCGGTATCGTGCAGACACGTTTGCGCACATTGTCTGCTTCATACATACAGCCAGTAGAGATCTCAATCAACGCCTCTGAATTCTCCATCCAGTAAGAGTTTTCAGGATGAGCAGCTTGGTGTCTGTCCAAAAGTTCATCACGCTTTTCTCGTAGTTCCTGCATGTATGATTGTGCATGATCGAGGTCATCCCGAAGCCGCGTAATTTTTTGACGCAATTCCTCTTTAGTAGGCATTCTGTTGCCGCGCTCTGCGTCCCTTTCATCAAAGTCTTGAGATTCAGGGTTGTTTGCCAGCCAGGTCACATACTTCTGCATGGTTTTCAGAGCAGGTTTAACGATCTCGCCGTTTACAAACTGCCTGATTGAGCTTGGGTCAACGCCAATTGACTTTGAGATGTTGGCTCGAGCCGTAGATTCTTTTATACCGTGGTCAGCCGCCATTGTTGCCACATGAGATTTCAACGCATTACGCGCAAAGCTTAATGTCTTTTCAGAATGTAGTTCCATATCTATTCCTTGCTTTGGGGTTTAATAAGTCCCGCCTTCGGGCACGCGGACGGGAACGCGCAGGATGGGTGATGAATCCCATGCCCTAGTCATCAACCGCTCCAATCTACATTGGCGGTGTTCAGTCCCGGCGCAGGGGTTGCCTGTGCCTGTTGTGGTGCCTGTGGCTGCGCAGTCGCAGGAGCAGGAGCAGAGCCAGACTTGAACGATGCGATCCTGTTCTTGTCTGGGTAAGTGCCCCCATTTCCGTTTGCGCTGCCCTTCTCAATCTCTAGGCTGACCGCAACTTGCTTGCCCATGGCCACGTTGAGATTGTCTGGCGTCAACTTTTTTTCGCCAGTTTGGGGGTCAACAGCAATCTCTTGCCCAGTTGACCGTACAAACGTCATCAATCTTTGCAGACCAACCACGCTGCTGTTGGGAGTTTTCGGCATCACAAACCGCTCCCAAACCTTCCTGCCCGCATGACTCGGCCCCACGATATCGAACTCCATCTCAATCATGTTCGCGCCTGAGTTGGCAGTGGTGTCGCTCCATAGCTTGGCAGCGATTGTGTATTCGCCAGCAGGTATAGGTTCAGAACCGCCACCCCCTGACTCACTGACGTTGGTAACGTCAATTCCCTGATTCATCCAGCCCATATAATCCTCCTATGCGGCTTCGTTATTGTTTACTGGCAGACCAAGAGCAGCGCCATAAGCATCTGCAAAAGATTGCCAAGAGAATTCGATCTTCGATGGAAGATCTAGTCGTGACTTCGCGTCATACGCTGCAGCAAACTTGGTAAACAAACCTCGGTTGCCATAGCTCACGCCACGATTCTTTGAGCCATCCTTGATCAGGGTAGTCTCATAGTTTGCGAACAAGTTGAAGTCTACCCAATCCTTGATCAGGGCATTCACCTTCTTGTTGCACCGCATCTCCCATCGATCATAGGGTTCCAGTTCTGGATCCTTGTACGACTTAGATGCAACGTGACTCAATAGAATCACATTCATGCCACACTGCTGGAAGCATACGTTCAGGCCATTCAACAGGTTCAACCAAGCATTCTCTTCGGCAACGTAGAACGCGCCGTATCCTGCTTTGGGGTCTGCCGCCGATGACCAACCGTTCTTCTCACACACATGCGCTTCACCAAGCTTGGCTGCAGCATCTGTCGTATCCAAGACAACTGTCTTGTACTCATGCTTTTCCATGGCCAGGGTCTTCACCTGCTCCAAGATCTCTTCCCAAGTGTTCGCTTGGGGAAACCGTGCAGCGTTGATAAAAGACAAGCCATCTTCCGCTTGTATGAAGATAGCGCCTGGCGCGTGTGCGCCAAACGTGGACTTACCAATACCATCTGTGCCTTGGATATTCATCCGCACAGGGGGCATGGCGACATCAGGATTGATCTCCCGATGAGTGGTAACTTGATTGAGTAAACTCAAAGTTACACCTCCTCTTCTGGTTGGTTAAGTTTCTCTGGGTCAATTGACTTGACCCGCTCATTTCCAAGCTTGATCGAATGACAAGCATGCAAACGCCCAGCTTCATCTGGGTGAGCCATGGCCCACGCAGTAAATTTGCGCATGTCTACTTTATAATTCGTAACTTGGGTTACAAACGAGGGCCACGATTCTCGTGGCATTGACTCCAGAATCTCATCCAACAAAAACTGATCCCAAACGTGATCACGCTTGATCTCAACAGTTATGCCATCTTGGGTTCTTTCGCCGCCCTCATTGTTCAGGGGGAGTAGAAGTTGACTCACTTCTTTCTGGTCTAGGAGCTCGCGCTCAACCGACTTGATATGTCGCTCAATCTCCTGCTTCTTTTGTTTTGCGCCATGAAGCTGCAACGCTAGATTCTTAATCCGCTCGTTCATTTCAATCTCATCTCATCTCTACTGAAGTGCACAGTAGTTCACCAACCATTTCATTGCAACAATTAATTTCACTTTTTTATTGCATGATCAAAGAACCTCATAGAGAATGCGACTTTCCAATAGGCGAAAGGTCATGAAGACAATTGAAAAAAACCTCGAGCTACCGCCTCACCCCGCAAGGGGGGCAGGTAAATGGCAAACGCTTTTGAAAGACATGGAGATTGGCGACAGCTTTGTGCTTAGCAAAGAGGAAGACCCCAAGGGTTATGTCTATCACTCTATCAGGATTGCAGCAAAGTCATTGGACATGAAGGTCAAGTCTGGAACAGATGAAAACAAAAACAGGATCGTGCAGCGGATAATTTAATGATGCCATCATTCCTACCATCAGGGGTCAACGGCTCTGAACTCGCACCCGAAGCAAAGCTAGAACTGCTCAGCGATATGTGGGAGAACGGGATGCACATCATCCCATGTGGCTCACCAACAGAGGCAGTGCCGCAATACTTTAGAACCCGGCACCCATTCGATACTGAAGACGCACTCAAGGCCAAGTGGGCCAAGACACCACGAGTTAAGTGGCAGCACTACCAAAAGATTCAACCGTCACGCGATGAAATACAGCAGTGGCACTCTCAGTATCCATCCGCTAACTGGGCAGCAATCACAGGCATTACGTTCGCCGTGGTCGATGTCGATAAGGATGAAGCAGTTGATTGGGTTGAAGAAGGCAACATCAGCCGTACCCCACTCAAACAAACGTCACCTCGTGGTGGCGTGCATTACTTCTACTCACTCGGCAGCGAACTGATCCGCAACAGCGTGGGCCTTAACAAGATCGACATACGAGGCGATGGTGGATACATCATGGTCGCACCAAGCCATGGCTACAACATTGAGTTCGATAAGAACTATCCCATGTCCAGCATGGAAGATCTGCCCGTACTCCTGCAGGACGATCTGCAGAAAGTCCACATGTACAACAACGGTGGCAAGGTCGAAAGCATACGCGAGAAGCTGACCGAAGACCCCAAACAAGAGGGCAGTCGCAACGATACCCTGGCGCGCCTAGTCGGCAAGTGGGTGAAAGAAGGCTGGGGTATGCGCGAGGTCATGATCAAAGCGCAGGATTGGAACCAGACCTGCTTCCCACCCATGGACTTGATCGAAGTCACACGCACCACGATAAGTATTGTAGGCGGGCACATCAAGCGGCACCCAGACGATGTCGATGCAGGTGTCATGCAGTGGCAGACATCCAAGTGGCAGACAGACATCAATGAAGATCTCAAAGAGATTCAGTCACAAGAAGACCCGCTGGATGAACTGAAGCGTGAAGGCGACGAGCCAGAAGTGCAGGGGCCGCTGGGCCTCAAGCCGTTCAGTGCAGATGAATGGTCTGAAATGAACTACGATGGCATCGACCAATACTGGGGCGATGCTTTCATCTTTGAGAAGAGCAGGGTGCTGCTGCTGGGCAAGCCAAAGATTGGTAAATCAAACTGGCTGGGTGCATTCGCAGCCGGGGCAACAACAGGCACTGACTTCATGGATGTGCCGTTCAGTCGCCCACTCAAGGTGATGTGGTTTCAAGCAGAGATCATCGCAGAGTTCTTGAAGCGCCGTATCGAAACCTATTACAAGCGGTTCGCAGCAGACGATGACCTGAGAAAGCTGGGGCACAACAACCTGATCATCAGCGGGCGGCTGCGCAAGAACCTGATGAAAGACCAAGACATCCAAGCGTTCTCAGACGAGATTGCTTTTCACCAACCAGACATCGTCATGATTGACCCCATCATCAACTTCTTTGATGGTGAAGAGAACTCCAACACAGAGATACGCAAGCTCATGGATAGGATCGACATGCTGATGGACATCAATAACGTCGCTGTCATCCTAGCCCACCATACAGGTAAAGAGCGGGCAGATGATAAGTCGTTTATGTCTGCTAGAGGTGGCTCCGTGTTCGCAGGATGGTTCGACTCTGGCATCAAGCTCAGTGGTCAGAAGCCTGATGTATCTATCTTCTATGAAGCGCGTAACGCACAGGAACCCAAAGAGCACCTGGCCAACTTCGACTTTGAGAAAGGATTGTGGGAGGTCAGCGAGTACACTGCGCGTCAGGCCAAGATTGTATCCGAAGAGGATGAAGTGCAGATTGCTGATGTGGTGGTGAACGCCATGAGCAGCACAAAGTTCTACAACAGAAAAGAGTTAGAGCTATTGGCAAGGGAAGCACTGGGCAAAGCGAAGATGAACAGCGGTGAGAAGGCTGCGATGAAGGCAGTAAGTTATGTACAGAAGTACAAGGGCAACATAGTCAAGACACATGCCGTGCCCGGACAGGCGGTGTGGCACTACTTAGAATCAAATGAAATGACGAGGCCATGGGATGAATAAATTACTCGCCGCAATCAGGGCACAAGAAGCGTGGCAGAAGAAGCCCAAGAAACCTAGGTCGCACCTGCCGTCAGAGAAGCGGGAGAAGCTCAAAGACTCTGTGATCATGCAGATCCTGAAGCTGCAGGAGATGGGCCTGATGGTAAAAGACATAGCCAAAGAAGTGAGTGTGCCCGCTCAGACTGTGTACAACGTCAGACAAAGGTACATACTGATCGATGTGAAGAACGGAACCCAATGGTACAAGTCGGTGGGGATTTGAATAACAAGCTTACAGTCATAAGTCTCGGCGCTGGTGTGCAGTCAAGCACGATGGCGCTCATGGCAGCGCATGGTGAGATCACACCCATGCCTGATTATGCAATCTTTGCAGACACACAGGCAGAGCCAGCGCACATATACTCTTGGCTGGATTGGCTTGAGACACAGCTGCCGTTCCCAGTGCTCAGAGTAACAGAAGGCAATCTCAAAGAGGCGATACTCAACGGCCAGGATAGGTTCGCAACGCCACCATTCTTTACAAGCAGCCCAGATGGCAGAGGCGAAGGTCTCTTGCGTCGGCAGTGCACCTCAGACTACAAGGTCAAACCCATACAACGAAAGCTCCGCGAACTGGCTGGGTACAAACCAAGGCAGCGTATCCCAGCAGACACCGTCGAGCAGTGGATTGGTATCTCAAGCGACGAGATTCAACGCATGAAGGACGCGCCAGAGAAATGGTGTAACAACCGCTGGCCTTTGATTGAGCAGCGCATGAGCAGGATGCATTGCCTAGAATGGATGCGTGATCATGGGTACAACGAACTGCCGAAGAAGAGTGCGTGTACCTTCTGTCCGTATCATGACAACGCAACATGGCGAAAGATGAAAGCCGAAGACCCAGAGTCGTGGGATGAAGCCGTCATGATAGACAGGTCAATACGGGATGGCTTTGCAAAAACAACACAGAAACTATATGTGCATCGCAGTCTGCAGCCACTTGATGTTGTCGATCTATCTGATCCCGCAGAGAATCAGGTGACGTTCAGCTTCATGGATGAGTGTGAAGGCATGTGTGGAGTGTAGGAACCCCAGCCAGCAAGGAGATAGCCAAACTGGCCGGGGCAGGTGGTGGCCCCCAAAGCATAAAAGGAAACCCAACCAGGTTGTGGATCTGGAGTAACCCACAAGCCGATGATAAACAAAGAGAGAGTCGATGGCAAAGGTAACTATTGAGATGAACGTGGATGATGACACGGTAGAAGATGCAGTCGGCTCAGTGCAAAAATTAATGAGTAAGTTCGCTGGGCTTGAACAGGCGAACAAAGACATGTCAGATTCTCTGCAACTGTTGGTCAAAGCAATCAATAAGAACAACTCAGAGATCAGAAAGCTGGCGAAAGAATTAGCGAGTGTAGTGAAGCGTGCAAGTTAATTTAGACTACACAAAATACTTTATTGCTATCCCAGACTACACAAGATTTTAGCAATGAAGCTGCATTTTAAACAAGAACTGAAGAAAGAAGAGGAATAGATATGCAGATATATCAGGTGAATACAGGAGGCAAGTACGGAATCGTGTACGCAGATTCAGAAGAAGACTTAGCGCAGCTGAAGGCATGGTTGTCAGATAAGATCGACGCGGATCTGGAACAAGATGACACGCTGACAGATGAAGTGGTGGCCCAAGCAGAAACAAACTGGGATGAAAGCTTCGCAGGTATGGTCACACAAATCGATATCGAACTCACAGATGATGGCATACGCCAGGCTCTGACGTTGGGTTATCTCAACAGCAACAGCAGTTGTGTGCCCATCATAGAACAGTCAATGGGCGTGCAGCCGTGGAGCTAAACGTGGGGTGTCAAATGGATAACTACGAGTGGGAAGATGTGCCCCTGGAACCTACCTCCGTGGCTCTGGCAAACCTCAAGACGGCAATCGGATGCGCCTGTGAGGACATCCCGGACATCGCTTGGAACGGGCAGTATTACTGCATCAGATGCAGGGCAAACGACAAGGAGTTGAAGTGCACTTAGGAGCGAAACTTAAAGTAAATTCTAGGTTGGGTATAGCCCTACTTTTGGCGAAAGAGGTAGGTGCAAGGGGGTGTTTGCCGTTTGCACCTACCCCTGTGGATAAGTGGGCTAAGTCATTGATTTATAACAAGGTGGAGGTAGGTGCACGAGGTGCAGCGTGCACTTGCGTGCACCTTGCACCTACCCCTACCTAAGTCATTGATTTATAAGGGTACTGCAAGGTGCACGAGGTGCACCTCTAAAGAGGGGGAGAGATATTAGACATATCTCCCCTTCGGGATACCCTTTCTCCCCCTTTAGAATTAGGATTGCAAAAGCAAAAAAATTTTTTTAGCAGCATGGAAAAAAAGCAAATGAGTGAGATGACACGCAGTGCAATTGAGCCTGATGAGGACATACTTGCGAACCCTAAGCGGTACGCAATAGCTCAGTTCAAAAACAGGCCGTTGACTAAGAAGCAGCAGAAGTTCGTGCAGCTGTATGTGTATCACGATCTGACAAATACAGAGTGCGCGCACAGAGCGGGGTACTCACACCCAGCACAGGTTGCGAGCATGCTCTTGCATGACCCACGCTACGCGCACATTCAGGAGAAGGTGAGGGAGCTCCAAGAAGGTGAGCAGAAAAAATTTGAGATCACTTACGAGAAGGTTGCTCGAGATCTGCTTGAGATTCGTAACTCTGCCATGGAGGACGGATCGTATGGTGCGGCTGTCACCGCAGAGATGGGCAGAGCAAAACTTGCGGGTCTGCTCATCGACAAGAAAGAGATCAAGCACGGGCGAATCGATCAGATGGACAAAGCAGAAGTCGAAGCCAGGCTACAGGCGCTTATTGATAACAACCAACTCGCGCCCCAGCTTTACGGACAAGTTGTCCAGGGAGAAGACTACGACGAAAACGAATACGAAGACGCCGAGTACGAAGAAATCGAAGAAGACCCGGATCTAGACTAGATCTCTTCTGTGTTCTCCGTTTGCCATAGCTCGCAATCTTCTATGTTGCTCTTGCCCAACGCAGACTCAACCTTGTGAGATGCACTGTCTTGATCCGTTGCGTTCACATAAAACTCCACAGTCACGACATACTCTTTAAGTCCAGCGTCACCGTCATCCGGTTGGTTGAATGGTGCACGAGGATTGGTACGGTCTTCATCACCACGATCAGGCATACCCTGTGGGTGCAGTCCATGGAACGAGAATAAGTTTGTCATCGCTTTCTCCTTACTTCTGCGATATCACCAAAGTGAAGCCTGAAGTCCTTGCCCTTGCGAGCAATGTCCGTCAGGCGTTTACGATTCTTCATGACAATCAGCAGTCGGTGCGCCTTCATCTTGTGCGCCCTACAGCAAAACTTGCCAACCTTTTGCATGGTCTCAAACTTCTTGCCACACCACTCACATGTGTGCGTGTGCATCTTCTTGTGACGGTACAGGCCAGAGGAGTTCTCACGCAAGCCTCCGCGTGTCGAGGTCATGACGGATCACCATCAAAAGTGATCGACTGAATCTCATCTTCGTAGATGCACTCATCGCACATCTCTTTGGTGATGGCTTTGAATACTGTGAGAAAGTCAGCGTCATTAGGCACTTCGATGGTGTGATCTTCATCAACCATTTCTAGTTTTATTTGCATCCGTAGATCTCCTTGTCTGCGGCAAGCACAAGCTCACCGATTGCTTGAATGAGTTGGGGCACAACGGCGTTGCCTAGGGCTTTGACTCTGTCCACCCGATTGGGAACCCCATGAGCCATTCGAGGAAGGGGGGGTTCAACGGGCCACTCTCGCCCTCTGCGTAAGTCACCGAATCGGGAAGACTGTTCGATGGCAGTCTCCCCTTCGCCTGCAATGTCTCCGCCGAGCGTCCGCCTTTGTAATCCCTCGCCATTGGTGTAGGCCACATCCGAGACTTGTTCACCGCTGTCGCCAGACCATCGCCTGACTTCGCACTCAAGCCCTTCTTGTTGTAGTTGCCCTTCACCGTGGGAGTGGGCCAGAGTGGGATCTCTGTAGGCAACGATGAAGACTCGGTCTCTTCGGTGGTGAGCATCGACGGCACAAGCTGGTAGTACAAACGGCCTGACTTCGTAGCCTTCTGATTCCAAGTCAAGTGACACATCGTCGAGTGCCATGTTGATGAACCCAGAAACATTTTCTCCAATGACCCATCGCGGCTTGGCTTCTTGGATGATTCTAAGCATCTCAGGCCAGAGATGGCGGTCATCGTCTGACCCCCGTCTGTTTCCTGCGACTGAGAATGGCTGACAGGGGAATCCTCCTGCCACAAGGTCAATTGAATCGGCATAGTCTTTTCCATCTAGGTTCCTCACATCGTTGTGCACGGGTGTGTCAGGCCAGTGTTTGTTGAGAATGGTGGTGCAGTAGGGGTCACGCTCACAAAAGGCCACAGTGGACATTCCTGCCCACTCTAGCCCCAATGAGAAGCCACCTATGCCTGAGAATAGGTCAAGGACTTTCATGATTAACCCTCAAGTGGAGGCCGACCCCCTCGTGAGATGAGAATATCTCTGGGCAACGCAAACCAAGGCGAAGCATGATTGATTCAGCCTCATCGTAGTAATCGTTGTACCGCTCTTGAGATCGCTCGGTGTAATACTCATCACCGTTGTCATCCTTGATGGTTTCAAGACTGCCATCGCCATA
>UEXM01000723.1_pt1 | contig 32710 bp, 35 predicted proteins | sample 1796661 | NCBI WGS metagenome assembly UEXM01 (sample SAMEA4772469, study PRJEB27181) | metagenome
ATCAGTTTTATTCGGGAGAAGGTATTTTTCTTGAGGACGGCGTTAGAGCATTTGCAAACGAGTTCATTATGCTTGTTTCTAATGCCAATGAGAAAAAGAGTGCCCTGGCGAGATACATCAACCCCCATGTTCCTCTTGAAAAGATTCACGAATATAAAGATGGTATCTGGGGTGTGCGCGCACGCAACAAAGAGCAAGCCTTTGCACTAGATATTCTTATGAACCCAGAGATTCCCATTATCTCCCTCGTCGGTCGCGCTGGTTGTGGAAAAACACTATGCGCAATTGCCGCAGGAATGGAACAATGCTTGGGATCTAAGGAATATAGCAGACTAATCGTCTCAAGACCCGTACAGCCCATGGGCAAGGACATCGGCTTCCTACCAGGAACCTTAGAAGAAAAAATGTCTCCTTGGTTAGCTCCTATTAAAGACAATTTAGAATTCTTAATGAGCGGCGACAAAACTATGCTTGAGATGTACTTTGATAAAGGGCTTATTGAAATTGAAGCCCTGACCTATATTCGTGGTCGTTCAATCTCAAATGCGTTCATTATCATAGACGAAGCTCAGAACTTAACAAGTCACGAATTAAAGACTATAATTACCCGAGTAGGGGAAGACACGAAGATAGTCTTAACAGGTGATATTGAGCAAATTGATAATGCATATATAGATCAGACATCAAATGGATTGACCTATGCAGTAGAGAAATTTAAACAATATGATCTTGCGGGACACGTTACCCTACGACGGGGAGAAAGGTCAAAAGTTGCAACATTAGCAGCTAAAATATTATAATGAGCGAAGAAATAAGAAGCGTAGCGATGGACGAGTGGGATAACCCTGAGCTAAGAGAACCCGTAGAGAAGGAAAACGAGCTAAAGACTTGGCTTGTTGAGTATGTGGGTGAAAAACACAATCCCGAAGATGGAAACGTCACGGTACAAATGATCGTAGATACTCTTGCTGAAGATTTTCCTGAGTTCGTAATGGCAGTTGCTGGAGAGAACTTTTTAAGAGGCTACCATCAAGCCCTCTGCGATAGGGAAGTGGTCAACAATGAAGATCAACATAACACGACGCCATCTTGAAGTTTACATAACAGAGTCTAGCACTAGAACTCAGCAAGCTCGTAGAGAATATTCTTTATATGGTGATGTCTTAGTCCTGGTACAAGATCCTCTTTCTGAAGATATAGATCTTCCCTACTGCTTAAAACAAATTGAAAAACTCGTCCCACGGCATCTTGCTTACGGGCTGGATTCTATTTTTATCGGAACTTTTCCCGAGTTTGAGAAGAGGCAGATTAATGCCTTTTACAGAGACGGCGCAATCTACGTCAGCAATTTGCAAGATGACGATGATGACTTCATAGATGATATAATTCACGAAATTGCTCATTTAACTGAGAAGACTTATGGGGCAGTCATCTATCAAGACCAGAAAGTTGCTCGTGAATTCTTGGGCAAAAGGCAAAGACTCTTTTACCTTCTTAAGGCAGAGGGGTATGATGTCTACCCTAAAGATTTTATGCAAACTGAATATTCAGCGGATTTTGACGCATTCCTCTTTCAGGAAATCGGATATCCAATCCTGACGCAATTGACCATGGGGCTCTTTCTTACGCCTTATGGAGTGACGTCCTTACGAGAGTATTTCGCTGAAAGTTTTGAGTATTATTTTTTAAAGGAAAGGGAGTATGTTAAAACCATTTCGCCCCTGTGTTACACAAAAATACAAGAACTGTTGGAGATTGAAGAATGACCAAGGAAATAAGTGTTGACATTTCGTCAAAAGGTGATAAAATTAGTTGTAGTATAAAGGTACCTCCTTATAACATGGATCGTAGAATTCCCACTAGATTCACCTCACAAGACGTAAAACAGATGCTAATTGTGGAAGGGCACGATCTGTCAGGATATATCTTAGAGCAGGATACGACCATAAATAATAGAGGAAATCCGCCTCTACTAGAAGCAACTTGGGTATTCTCTAAGCCTAAGAAAGCTCCTACAAAAGCTCGCAAGACTAGAGCAACCACAAAAACAACAAAAGAGTAAAAATGCCTCATATTTCCTTTTCGGAACTCAAGAACTGGGCGAAGTGTGCCCATTACCACAAGCTAGTAAATCTGGACAAGCTTAAGGGCTTTGTCGGCAGCGAGCATACCGCCTTCGGTAGCGCTATTCACGAGGTTTGCGAACAGCGCGTCTTGGGGCGTCTACCTATCGGTCGCGAGAGTGACCTATTCACTAAAGCTTTTGAAAAAGAGATAGAGAGCCTCCTGGTTGACGGAGTAGAGCTTAGGCAAGACCTCGTTACAGAGATGGAACAGCAGGGCGTAGAACTGGCAGGGATGCCTGTTCCTGCCCTCTCAGAGTATTTCGGGGACTACGAGGTGTTTTCGGCAGAGGAGCAGCTCTATGAGCCTATGACGGGCGTTGAATACCTGTTTAAGGGCTTCATTGATCTTGTAGTGAAGACCACGGACGGTAAATATCATATTCTAGATTGGAAGACCACCTCATGGGGCTGGGACTCCAAGCGCCGATCTGATCCAATGGTGACATATCAGCTCACGCTCTACAAATATTATTTTGCTCGCAAGCACAACATTGATCCAAAAATGATTGAAACCCACTTTGCCCTGATCAAGCGAACGGCTACAAAGGACCACGTTGAAATCTTCCGTGTCACCAGCGGACCAAGAAAAACTGAAAACGCCCTTAAACTATTGAACAAAGCCATATACAATATACAAAAAAAGAAGCATATCAAGAACCGACTGTCTTGTCGGGGTTGTGAGTTTCATAAAACTGAACATTGTAGGTAATCACGAATGACAGAAAAGAAAAAAATGGTGATGGTCCTAGCTGATCATCCGCTCTCACCTTCTGGGGTGGGCACCCAAACAAAATATTTCATTGAAGCGATGCTTAAGACTGGTAAGTATCGTTTTATTTGTTTTGGTGGTGCAGTAAAGCACGCCAATTACAACCCTGTAAAGGTTGACCCGTATGGGGATGATTGGATTATTTTCCCAACGGATGGGTACGGAGACGCCGATTCGGTGCGTTCTTGTATTGCTACCAATAAGCCTGATATTCTTTGGATTATGACTGATCCTCGGTTTTATACTTGGTTATGGGAGATTGAGAACGAAGTGCGGTCCACTGTTCCCATTGTTTATTATCATGTCTGGGACAATTATCCATATCCTCAGTTTAACAAGCATTGGTATGAGTCCAATGATACAATTGTAACCATCTCAAAAGTTACCAGCGATATTGTTCGGACTGTTTCTCCTAGCGTGGAGGAATATTACATTCCCCACGCAGTGGATATGAACACGTTTAGAAAGCTTGAAGACACAGACATAACAGCCTTTAAGAAAGAATCATTCAATAATGACCCCTCTATGGATGATAAACTAATTTTCTTTTGGAACAACCGAAACGCTCGCAGAAAGCAGAGCGGAAGTTTAATTTTTTGGTTTAAAAAGTTTCTTGATAAAGTGGGTCACGACAAGGCGATGTTGCTAATGCACACAGATCCCAAAGACCCCCACGGGCAAGATCTAATAGCAATTATAGAGAACCTGGGGCTCACCAATGGTGAGGTGATGATGTCCACCAATAAAATAGATCCAGAACATTTGTCAGCGATCTATAATATGGCAGATTGCACTATAAACATTTCGGATGCCGAAGGTTTTGGGCTAGCCACCTTTGAATCATTAGCCTGTGAGACTCCCATTATTGTCAATATGACAGGAGGACTACAGGAACAAGTGACTGATGGGGAGAATTGGTTTGGAATTGGAATTAAACCTACCTCTAGAGCGGTTATAGGATCTCAAGAGGTTCCTTATATTTACGAAGACAGAATTAATGAAGAAGTTTTTGTAGACGCCCTTATGAAATTTTATAATCTCTCCAAGGAGGAACGACAAGAGTTGGGTCGCCTTGGGAGGAACCATTTAGCGCAGAATTATAGTATGGAGAGTTTCGCTAATAAATGGGACAAAGTGTTGACAAACGTTATTGAGACACGGGGGTCTTGGGACACCCGAAAGAATTATCAAGCTTGGGAGTTAATAGAAGTATAATGAAAAAAGTAATCGTTACTGGTCCAGCTCTATCACAAAGTGGGTATGGCGAACAATGCCGATTTGCACTTCGTTCCCTGTTATCAAAGACAGAGTTGTTTGATGTGTATCTGCATGCTACAAACTGGGGTAAGACAAGTTGGCTTCTTCCAGACGACAAAGATAAAGAATGGATAGACGCGCTTGTTAGAAAAACGCACTTCTATATCCAGAACGGAGGCGGGTTTGACATCTCAATTCAGGTAACTATCCCGAATGAGTGGAAAAAGATAGCCCCGGTGAACATCGGCTATACAGCAGGTATTGAGACTACTCACGTAGCTCCGGAATGGATTGAGAAAAGCTATGAAGTTGATAAGATAATTACCGTTGGTCACCACGGAAGAAATGTATTTTTAGAAACCAAATATCCTGCGGTGAATGATCAGACACAGGAGCAATTTCTGGTTGGTTGTGAAACGCCAATTGAAGTCGCTCATTACCCAGTACGACACTATACGCCGGCAAATATTGGCATTAATCTAGAATATGATTTTAACTTCTTAGCTGTCGCTCAATGGGGTCCCCGTAAGAACTTGGAAAACACAATTCGCTGGTGGTTAGACGAGTTTAAGGACGAAGAGGTGGGGCTTGTTGTGAAGACAAGTGCAATGAAGAATAGCGTCGTAGACCGAGTCCACACGACCGCACGCCTAAACAATCTTCTTTCTGAGTATCAAGACCGAAAATGTAAGGTTTATCTGCTCCATGGCTATATGACCCCGGAGGAGCTAACAGGACTCTACCAGAATGAGAAAATTAAGTGTTTTGTTACTCTCACCCATGGCGAGGGTTTTGGGCTTCCAATTTTTGAAGCGGCATATAATGGACTGCCCGTTATTGCACCTGATTGGAGTGGTCAGAGCGAATTTTTACATGCTGAAAGAAAATTGAGAAGAAATAAGAAGACTGTAAAGAAGGTTGCGCCTTGTTTTGCCCCAGTAGATTATGAGCTTAAGCCCATCCCGCCAGAGGTGGTTTGGAAGGGCGTCCTTCATGAGGGTTCAAAATGGTGTTATCCCAAGGAGAACTCGTACAAGAAGACGTTGCGTAAGGTCTATAATGACTATGGGAGATATAAAAACTTCGCTAAGATACTGAAGAAGCACATCTTCACCAACTTTGAAGAGCAGGCAAAATATCAAACTTTTTGCGATGCTGTATATAAGCCGGTAGAGGGCGAGATGGAATGGCTTCAAAAGTTAGCTGAAATTGATGTTATGTAATGAAAGTTCTATTTCTAGCCGACTTTTTTAAAGAACAACTTTTAGGAGGCGGCGAGAGTAATGACGCCAATCTAATTGAGCACCTCTCCTCACGCGGCGTAACGGTGGTTAAAAGAAATTGCAAGGATGTGCTTTCTGCCGAGATAGAAAAGTTTGAAAAAATTATAGTTGGAAACTTTATTTCCCTCTCCCCCGAGAACCGACAAATTCTCCAGGCGAGAGGGAATTATATTATCTATGAACACGATCATAAATATGTTTCTACCCGTGATCCTTCTAAATTCTTAAATTTTAATATTCCTTCCGACAATATTGTAAATAAAGAGTTTTACGAGAACGCACAAGCTGTGGTAGTATTAAGTGACATTTGCAAAGAGGTTCTAGTATCGGCTATTCCTGCCGCAACAGTTCACAGCATTGGGTGTAGCCTGTGGTCCAGCAAGACTCTAGATTATATTTCGTTGATAAACTCTGAAGAGAAAAGACACGAATATTGTATTTTGAAGAGCGCAAATCCCACAAAGAATTACCCTAAAACTAGAGAGTATTGTTTGTTGAAGGGAATTACCCCCATAGAGATACAGAGTGCCGAGTATTATGAATTTCTTAAGATGATGGGTGAATGTAAAAATTTTGTTTTTCTCCCAACAGTGTTGGAAACTTTCTCTAGGGTATGTGTAGAAGCTCAAATGTTAAACGTAGAAGTACGAACAATGAGAAATTTGATAGGCTTTTATAGTGAGTCATTTTCACACCTTCAGGGTGATACTCTAATTGAAAAGGTTAGGGAAAAGAATAATAAAGCCTATCAATATTTCTATGACACCATAACGAGGTAAAAGTGAGCGATCCTATTCTATTATCATCTGATCATAACGGCATTGAGCTTAAGTCAATGCTTGCCAGCCTTTTAAGATCACAAGGATATCAGTGTGTGGACATTGGTCCGTTTGATACAGCAAAGAAGGTTGATTATGTTGATTATGCAAACCAGTTATGCAATATTATCTCTAACGGGGACGCAACAAGGGGCATCTTGATATGTGGCACCGGCGTTGGGATGAGTATCGCCGCCAACAGATTTGAGGATATACGAGCTGCCCTCGTTCACAATGTCTTGACGGCACCTAAGTGCCGAGAACATAATAATTCTAATGTACTTTGCCTCGGCGCCTGGGTCACGCCCGAAGAAGAGATAAAAGAGATAGTATCTTTGTGGCTATCCACTCCGTTTGGCGAAGGACGTCATGTCAAGAGAATTGAAAAGATCTCCAGGCACGACGATGAAAAGATTGTTTTTGCCAATGGAGTGTTTGATATCCTTCACACCGGGCACTTAGAGCTTCTAAGCTTCGCTAAGAGCTTAGGAGGAAAGCTTGTAGTGGGAATAAACTCAGACCGTGCAGTTAAGGTCTTAAAGGGTCCAGCCCGTCCTATTAACAACCATCACGATAGAAGAAAGATGCTGGAATCAATAGAGTGTGTTGACGAGGTCATCGTTTTTGATGATACAGACACTCAAGACGTTGTTGATACTCTTCGCCCTAATATTCTTGTAAAAGGGGGCGAGTGGACCGCTGATCAAGTTAGAGTGAGGGATGAAATTCCGCAGGAGATAGAGATAAAGATATATCCTCTTGTAGCGGACTATTCAACTACCAATGTTCTAAAGAAAATAAAGACAACAGAGGGGTGGGAGAAGAATGAGCCTTCTTGAGAATATATCTAAAAAACGTGTTTTAGTGGTAGGAGATGCTATTCTGGATAAAAGCATCTGGTGTGAGACTATAGGTTTGTCGCTGGAATCACCCACTCTTAAAACTAAGGAGATAAGTGTAGAGATCGCTTATGGCGGTGCAGGCAACGTTGTTAAAAACCTGCTCTCGCTGGGGTCTAGCTGTACTTTTCTGACTCTCTTGGGAGACGACGAGCACTTGAGACACTATGAAGAGTGGACTCACCCTTCTCTTAGAGTTGTTCCTTTAGTAACTAATAGAAAGAATGTGGTCAAGAGCAGATATTGGATAGAGCGCGGAAGCGTAAAATATAAATACTTGCAGGTCAACCGGGGCGATAAAGATCAGCTGAACGAGCAAGAGTTTGAGAAAATGCTATCTCTCTATAGACAGAATCTGAAAAACATAGACGTGATTCTGTTTGTAGATTACAACAATGGGATATTCACGGACCCGGATCAAACTAGAGAATTTGTCATAGCTGCTCAACGTCTCAATATCCCCACAATCGCTAGCTCCCAAATCTCTGATAACTCTAATCGGTATTTTTATTTTGAGGGCGCGTCATACATGTGTATGAACGAGACAGAAGCCATTTCTAACCTAAAACAATTTAATCCCGAAAACGAAAGCATTTTTGATCTTGTTTCTATATTGAAGTCTAGCATCTGTGTAACGCTTGGAGACAAAGGTTCCATATTTAGCGATGGTAAGACAATTTGCCGTACTGTGGCGCCTAACGTTCCAGTAAGAGATACGTGCGGTGCTGGAGATTCATTCTTAGCGGCATTTGCTACGTGCTTAGACGATAACAATCTTAAATTTTGCAATATGTGGGCAGCCTTGGCTACCACCAAGTTTGGCACAACATCTCCAGAATTAGAGGATCTCCGTGGAATCTCTTATTAAGGGAAAGGTACTTGCAGCCAATCAATGGCTTGTGGAAAGTGGCTTAGTGACCCTGACGTGGGGAAATGTAAGTGCGCTGGGACAACCCGGAGAGCAGTTTTTTATTAAGCCTTCTGGTATTGACTTGGAGACAGCCACCCCCGATGATGTATCAGAGGTTGATTTTAAGCAGACACATCTATCGGGCAAAAAGCCCTCTGTTGACACTCCCACCCATTTTTGTTTGTATGAAAATTTTAAAGACGTCGGGTGTGTTGTACATACGCACTCAAAGTATGCTACAATATGGGCTCAAGCTCACCAAGATATTCCCTGTTTCGGTACGACGCACGCAGATTATTTTGATGGATCAATACCCTGTGTTCCTCCACCCTCACCCCAAAAGGTAGAAGAAAATTATGAACTACACACAGGGTATGCTATTGTTGATTATTTTCAAGATAAGTCAATTGACCCGATGAGAGTTCCTGCGACCATTGTAGGAGGACATGGAGTTTTTTGCTGGGGGAGGACAATACAAAAAGCTTTGGAAAATGCCTTTGTTTTAGAGCAAGTTGCCGAGATGGCATATCATACTTGGCTTTTAGGACAGAGGGAACCAGTGTCGGAGTATATTCTGCGAAAACACTTTGACAGGAAGCACGGAGATAAAAAATATTATGGACAATGAGATTAAGTATGGTCGCCAAGAATTGCCTCCCATCCTTGGAGTCGTAAAAGAGGTGGAGAAATATTGGGGAGGTATGAAGACTCTATTTGAAAACGACCAATACACGGTGAAGAGAATCTTTATGCGCGCCGGTACCCAGAGCAGTATGGAATATCATGTTAAGAAGCAAGAATCTTATTATATAGAATCTGGCTGTCTTAAGGTAGGCACACGAATTGGAAGAGCAGAAAACACATCATTGACGCTGAATCAGGGAGATGTCTTCCATATCCCAGTAGGGTTTATGCACATGAGGATCGCTCTTGAAGACACTGTTATTATAGAGTTTTCTACGTTAGACGACGACGGAGACTCTCACATTGTAGAAGATGGCAAAACTTACACACACAAGGAGAATTAAAATGAAGTTATTTCTAGACACAGCTAATATTGAACAAATTGAAGACGCATTTAGAACTGGAGCTATCTCGGGGGTGACCACCAACCCCTCTCTCCTTTCTAAAGAACCTAAGACGGATTTCTACGCACATATCCAGAGGATTGCGGACTTGTGCGCGACGAAGGGCAACAATTGCCCTCTTAGTGTAGAGGTTTTTGCCAAAGAACCACGCGCTATGGTGGACCAGGCAATGCGAATTGTAAATACCCTTCAGTACGACAATCTCAACATCAAGGTGCCAGTGGGTTACGAAGAGCTAGCGGTTATCAGCACTCTTCACCGCGAGGGCGTTAGGGTTAATTGTACCTGCTGCTTTACGACCACGCAAATGCAGCTCGCCGCCGCCGCGGGTGCTCGCTACGTTTCACTATTTTACAATCGCCTGATTGATGTGGGGGGCAACCCTACGCAAGTCCTGGAGCGAACTCGTGACTTTATTGACCAAAACGAACTAAACTCAGAGATTATTGCGGGTAGTATTCGTAACGCTTACGATCTAGAGGATTGTTGGTCAGCAGGCGCACATATTGTTACCGCAGGTCACAATGTGGTGAGGAAGGCAACACTCCACACCAAGACTGATGAGTCAGTAAATGGATTTCTATCGGATTTTGAAAAGTGGATCAAGTAACTTACGCATTTGATATAGATGGTACGATCTGCACACAAACTGAAGGAGATTATGAGAATGCTACGCCCTACCGGGATAGGATAGACTCTATTAACGATCTATATGACGCTGGGCACCACATCATTATGCTCACTGCCCGCGGAATGGGAAGAACGGGACAAAATGAACTAGAAGCATATCGCTTGTTATACGACTTTACCTTAAATCAGCTAAACAAGTGGGGTGTTAGATTTCATAAACTCATGTTAGGTAAGCCTCAAGCTGATTATTATATTGATGACAAGGCAATTAAAGATACGGAGTTTTTTCAAAAATGAAGATAATTTACGCTGCACGTTTTGATGACAAGGGAGTTTCCACAAATACATCTCAAGGGGAAGGTTTTAAGAAGTTAGGACATGAGGTCTTGCTTTACGATTTTCCTGAACGAGGGCAGGTTCTAGGACCTGCGGAGAGAGATATAGAGCTAGTAGAACTAGTCAGACATATAGAGCCCGACCTTGTAGTGGTAGCAAAGGGAACCGGCTTGGATATCAAAGTTTTTAAGCAATGCAGGTTAATAGCACCAGTCGCCTATTGGTTCCCAGATCCCCTCATTACTTACAATAATTTAGAGTTTATTGAGAAGACTAAAAATGCAGATTATTTTTGTTGCGACAAACAGAATGTGCTAGAAGCGGCTCGTAAGCATAATCCTAATTCCTTTCTGGTCCACGAGGGGTACGATGCTGATATGGAGCGCCCTCGTGAGAATAAGCAGTCCCTGCCGGTGTCATTTATAGGAAACCTTTACGGAGATCGGAAGCAGAAATTAAATACTGTTGAAGCATCTGTTTCTGTTATATCCGACGCCTATGGCGAAAAACACTCCGAGACAGTGAGTAAGACGAAGATTAATTTGAATTTCTGTACTGCTGCGGGGGCATCAGATAGAGTGTATAAGATCTTGGGAGCCAAGGGGTTTCTCCTTACGGATGATTGGGAGGGGCGTGAAAACACGTTTACAGACGGCGAACATTTGGTCATCTTTAAAGATACCGCAGATCTCAATAAGAAGATTGAATATTATTTAGCCCACCCAGAAGAACGGCGAAAGATCAGTGAAGCCGGGTACCAGGAGGTTCAAAAGTACACTAGGGACGCTTGGTCATCGCAGGTCGTAAGAATTTGGGAGCAACAGAAAAAGAAGGGAACTTTTCACTGCTTGCGAAAGAATGTCTTAATCTGTGGTCCTTGGGTGGGAGAGTTTGGTTGGGAGTTGTTTGCGTGGCAAGCCTATATGCGCCAAATGTCTAAGAATTATGATAAGGTGGTCTGTATAAGCAGACCCACCTCTAAGGCTCTTTATTCAGACTACGCAGATGAGTTTATACCATATACTCCGGAAGGCGGATTAGCTGACTCTTTCTTTATGCACGATCATAAGGTGGATCATAAGTTCTTAAACTCTGTGTTTTCGCAGAATTCGGATTACAATGTTACATGGCTTCCACCCCGCCGTGTTGGAGTTCCTCCCCATACCCACTTTAAGGAGCCAATCTTGTTTGGCTATACCCGAGTGAGTCCTGAATATATCAAGTTTGGAGAAAGCGTTAAAAGAGGAAATGACATTGTAATTCACGCGAGAAATCGTGAACTACGGCAGGCTGATAACTGGGAAATTGAGAACTGGAATCAACTCGTTACTGATCTTAAATCTCTAGGGCATAAGGTTATCTCCATTGGGACGAAGAAGCAATCATCTCATATTAAGGGCACCAAGGATATGAGGGGGTGTGATCTGAAGGAAACTTTTAATATCCTGAGCAGTGCTAAAGTTGCTATTGGTCCTTCATCTGGACCCATGCATCTAGCTTCATTATGCAAGTGCCCTCATATTGTGTGGTCGGTTAAAACTGACGATAAGAGGTATGAACAAAACTGGAACCCTCACGATACGCCGGTTTTATTTTTGGGTGAGCACGAGTGGAGACCCCCTCCAAAGTACATTCTAGAGAAGTTTAAAGAATGGTGCTTAAATAATGAAGAGTAAAGGGGTATGATGGGATATAAAATTCAACCTAAGTAAAGAAGGAGATAGGGATGAAAACAGCGCTTATCACAGGAATCAACGGACAAGATGGGAGTTACCTTGCAGATTTTTTGCTGACAAAGAATTATGAAGTTTATGGAATGGAGCGACGTTCGTCTACTAAGAATAGAAGAAACACTGCACACCTAGAGAACAGTATAAACTTCATTACTGGAGACCTGACCGATCAAAACTCACTTTTGAGATGCATCAGAGAAAGCAACCCTGATGAGGTTTATAACCTTGGGGCAATGTCTTTTGTGGGAGAAAGTTGGCACACTCCAGAGACAACAAGCAATGTTGATGCCCTAGGTGCCCTACGTGTACTTGAGGCGATCAGAGAGTCAGGTAAATCAATCAAGTTCTACCAGGCGTCAACTTCCGAGATGTTTGGAAAGGTGACGGAAACTCCTCAACGCGAGACCACCCGTTTCTACCCTCGGAGTCCTTATGGGGTATCTAAGCTTTACGCCCACTGGATAACTAAGAATTACCGAGAATCTTATAATATTTTTGCGTGTAGTGGCGTCTTGTTTAATCACGAATCGGAAAGAAGAGGGATTGAATTTGTAACTCGTAAAATTACTGATGGTGTCGCTAGAATTTATGCTGGGTTGGATAGCAAGATTACGTTGGGGAATTTAGATGCCCGCCGCGATTGGGGGTATGCACCAGATTATGTAGAGGCAATGTGGAAAATGCTACAGCAGGATACGCCCGATGACTTTGTTATCGCAACCGGAGAGAGTCACTCTATTCAAGACTTTTTGCGAGAATCTTTTGCGTGTATCGGAGTTGATAACTGGAGAGATTATGTGGAACAAGACGAGAGGTACATGCGCCCCGCGGAGGTAGATAATCTAATTGGGGATGCCACCAAGGCTAGAGAAACTCTAGATTGGGCACCTAAAGTTAATTTTAGGGAAATGGTGCGAAGAATGGTAGCAAACGACATAGAACTGTATAGGCGACATAATGAAAATTTTAGTAACCACGTCCGATAAATATTCCTTTCTTCTGGAGCCATATTGTGAGCTATTCAACAAATATTGGCCTAACCAGGAGATTATATTCTTGGGATTTGACGAGAACAAAGCTCCCCCTATTCCGGATAACTGCAAGTTTCATTCTCTAGGGGTGCAGAAGAATTTTGGCAGATATTGGACAGATCCGCTTATACCGTATATAAACAGTCTAGAGGATGAACATTTTATTGTCACTGTAGAAGATATGATGTTGATGAACCACGTTGACGTCGGCAAGCTAGAGATGCTTGAGAGGGAAATAATCTCTGGAGAAGCAGATAAGGCTCTGCTTGATATATGCTTAAATGAGTACGCAGAGCCTCACAAGAATGGAATCCTAAAACTAAGGGCTGATGCACCGTTTAGGACCACGCTTCACCCTTGTATCTGGAAAAAGAACTATTTTCAGCGGTATTTGAAGCCCAATTATACAGCGTGGCAATTTGAAGAGGCGAATGCCGAGGAGTCTTTAAGTGATGGGGCTACCATTATTTCCCTAGATGAGGACACTAACCTTTTTGAGTCAGCCAACGTATACCGAAAAGGGAAGCCAATCCCACGCTACTATTGCAATCTACCATATGGATGTGCGGGAGAAGTGGACATGGATGATATAGAACTTATATTATCTTATATAGAGGAAGTGAGCAGTTAAAATGTATTATGAGCCAAAACAAGGATATCACGGACAGTTTAGCACTGACGTCTTGATAGAGCTTTATTTTCCCAATCAAGATATTGGAAATTGTGTTGAGGTTGGTGTAGCTAACGGCTCGCGCGGGTCCAATACTCTTTATTTTGAAAAAAAGGGCTGGGAGACATTGTGTATTGAGCCAAACCCAGAGTATTTTAAAATTGCTAAAAGTAAGAGAAAAAATACGGTACAATATGCATGTGGCAGAAGTAATAGTAAAGATGTTCCGTTTGTTGTATTTGACATTGGGCAGAGGAACATCATGTCGTCTGTTAGTGGACTAAGCCCCGATCAACGTTTGGTTGAGGATCACAAAAGACGCGGACTTATTAATAAAACCTATGAGATACAAGTAGAGGTAAGAACTTTAGATTCTATCCTTACTGAGGCAAACGTTAATAGAAAGATTGATTTTATCTCTATTGACACAGAAGGCACAGAGTTGGATGTTTTGCGAGGCTTAAGTTTGAACGAGTGGGATATCTCTCTTCTAGTTGTGGAAAACAACTATAATGATCCCGAGATTGAAGAACACTTGTTAACCCAGGGATATGTTAAAGACGCCCGCTGGAAAATTAATGACTTTTACATTAAGGAGAATAATAGATGAGCACGACACTTTTAGATTTAGGCGCACATTATGTATCGGACTTTCTAGATGACCCGGCAACTGAATACGAGGGTAGAGAGCGGGCTTCTTTAACTTTAGTTATGGACGAAAAGATTGGCGCCCCTCGTTTAACTCAGGTCGTTGATCCCGACAAAATGTATGGAAAATACTGGTATCGCTCCGGGACTAATGCGTCTATGACTAATCAACTCCGACAAATTGCAACCGAGGTGAGCAGCCGGATTAAATATGAAGAGGGCGACGTCTGGCTGGATATTGCCTGCAATGACGGTACGATGTTTCAATTCATTCCTAATGAGTTTACAAAGTTGGGAATAGACCCGGTAGAGGATTCCTTCTTGGAACTATCTTCCAAAGCTGCTGACTGTGTGGTACAAGATTATTTTTCGCGAGATTCCTATAACCGCACGGGGTATGGGGACAAAAAGTGCAAGGTAGTCACAACTGTTGCAATGTTTTATGATCTAGACGACCCCATCCCCTTCATCCAAGACGTACACAGTATTCTAGATGACAATGGTGTGTGGGTCGTTCAGTTATCTTATACTCCGCTTATGGTAAAGCAGATGGCGTTTGACAATATTTGCCATGAGCACGTTTATTACTTTTCCATCAATAGTATGAAAAAACTCGTAGAACCTCACGGCTTTAAGATTGTAGATTGTAGCCTTAACGATACTAACGGCGGAAGTTGCCGAGTGTATATGCAGAAGGTGGGTGCCAAGGAGACTTCATTTGGTACGAAGCCGCTTCGCGATGTGTGCGAATTTAGAGTTAAGACCCTGCTTAATTATGAACTAACAAACTCAGATGTTTCTAACCCTGAAATGTGGAAGGAGTTTGGTAAAAAGCTTCAACAAATGAGGGAGCAGACAGTGAGTTTTATTAGGCAAGAGGTAGCTAAGGGTAAAAAGGTATATGGATATGGCGCCTCCACCAAAGGCAACACTCTGTTGCAATATTATGGGCTCACAGCACAAGACATTACAGCAATTGCCGAAAGACAGCCAGCCAAGTTTGGAAAGTATACTGTTGGGACCAATATTCCGATCATATCCGAAAAAGAAATGAGAGAGGCGAAGCCAGACTATCTTCTAGTTCTTCCTTGGCATTTTATTAAAGAGTTCGTTGAGCGCGAAGATGAGTTTCTCAGCACCGGCGGTAAATTTATTGTGCCGTGTCCTCAATTTGAGATTATTGGAAAGGAAGTTTAGATGGCAGATACTATTGGAAACTTGATTGACAAGCTTACTATTACCAATCTTCGCATTTGGAATGCCGAAGATATTAAGCGAAATAAAACAGCTACAGATAAAGAAATAGCTAATGCGTGTCGCATTACGAATGTAGCCAATTCTCAAAGAAACGACCTTATTCAAGAGATAGACGAAAGACTTAATCACATGATTAAATCCGGCGAAGCACAAAAATTATATCAACAAGGTAGTACGAAGATGTATGGGGATGACCCATTTCTTCAAACTGAAAGACTGAAATAGTGGCAGTTCTTGTATTAAGCTGCGGGCGCACCGGCACCAATATGCTTCTAGAATCACTAAGAGGGTCTAGCCATCTAAAGGCAACAGAAGTGGCTGAACACAAGCAACTCTTTCGTGTAAACCCTGAACTGGGATATGATCCCACTATTACTGGTCATGCAAATCCATCGCTTCCTCTTAATTATTTGAGCAAGAGTGACACTGTCTACATAGATAACTTTCAGCAGGTTAAAGCAGTTATGGATAAGAACGACCACTTAAAAATTCTATGGACCATTAGAGATCTTCGGGACGCTTCTTTATCTAAGATTTGTCGGGGGCAGCCTGGTACGGATACGCCTATTCTGTCAGACGACGCCACCCTCAAAGGATGTGTAGAAGACATTGATTGGATGGCAAAAATCTACCGTTTTATCTTAGCCCACTATCCTGATCGGATAATGTTAGTCAAAATGGAGGATGTAATTTGTAATTTTGAGGACACTCTTAAGAAAGTGTGCAAGTTTTGTGAAGTCCCCTATGAGGACGCTATGACTGAGTTTGTTGGTCGGTATCGCTTAAAAACCAAAGCATCCAGATACAAAACCCTGGATAAAGGACAATTAGAGACGCATAAAAGAGTTTTTGATATTTACGACGGGTTTTACAAAACTCATCCGATCAATATTGGCACACTGTTCTCTCAAGTTACCCCCTATTTGGAAATTTTTGGATATGAAAGGTAAAAAATGAAACTATTAGTTACCACCCGCGCCGACAAGGGTATCCAAAAGTGGATTGACCTTACTCACCCCATCCTGAAAAAGTACGCTGCCCGCGTAGGGGCTGACTTTTTAGCTATGGATCACACTCCCCCTGTTATGTCCGATGACAATAGACCCCATTATAGGATAACAAGGCACTATGAGCTACATGAGGAGTATGATAGGATCTTACAATTTGATTCAGATATTTTGTTGGCTCCGGATTGCCCTAACCTGTTTGAACTTGTTCCCTATGACAAGATTGCAACTGTTTATGAGGACAAGGGTTCGCGCGCTCATCCCCGCTTGCGAAGCATTTACGACATTCAGAGAAGGTATGGCTTCATAGATTGGTTTAAGGGATATATCAACACGGGAACTTTTTTAACCTCTAAGTGCCACCGAGACATATACCTCCCCCACAATGGTGAGTATTTTACTGGCTGGGGTAGCGATGACGTTCACCTGGGATATATGATTAAAAAGATGAATTATGAAGTACAGGAACTAACTTACAAGTTTAACCACATGACAATGTTCTCAGAGCCCTGGCATAATAGTGAGAATCGCTTTGAGTCATACGCAATTCACTATGCGGGTCGCGGCATATTTGAGCCAGAATTTGCTGACAGTTACGAACAAGCCTGCAGAGATTACGAAATTTGGTATGGAGAACGACATGAGGCATAGTCCTTACAAAGTTGTAAAGATGTTTGAGGAGACAGTAGCGGACTATTGTGGTTCAAAGTACGCCGTTTCAACAGATAACTGTACTGATGCACTTTTAATTTGTTGCTCGTACCTAAAGGTCAAAGAAGTGACAATTCCCAGCAGGACGTATCTGTCGGTACCTCAGTCTATAATGCATGCAGGGGGAACTGTAAAGTTTAGGGACTACGACTGGAGCGGCGCATATCAACTAGAGCCTTATCCTATTTGGGATGCTGCGAAGAGATTTACGTCCAATATGTATATTCCGGGTTCTTTTATGTGCCTTTCATTTCACATTAAGAAGAATCTGAAGATCGGCAAAGGGGGTATGATCCTAACTGACGATGCAGACGCTGCAGCTTGGTTTAAAAGGCTTCGCTATGAGGGTCGGGGAGAGTGTATGTACCACGAGGACAGCATTAAGCTGAACGGCTATAATGCGTATATGACACCCGAACAGGCAGCGCGAGGCTTGTCCCTAATGCAGAACTACCCAGATCATGTACCTGATGTTCCATTTGATGACCAGGAGCTGATGTACAGGGATCTTAGGGAGTTTCCCTTGTTTAAAAATTGTGAAACTGTAGAGGAATAGACCATTTCTATAATCAGTAGCTTCATCTCCAGCTATACTGCCCTAGTGGACGAGGGTAAACTCTCCTCCACATTAGATGAGTATCGGAAAACTATGGCGGTAGACGTTACTAGGGTTAGCTTTAGTGAGTTAGATAAGTGGAGCCAGTCGCCTAATGGCGACCTCGTGCATGATAGCGGAAAATTCTTTCGCATCTGCGGCGGAGAGGCTAAGGATACTAAAACCGGCGAGATTAGACGCCAACCTGTTATAGATCAGCCTGAACAGGGAATATTAGGAATCATTTCACGAGAAAGAGACAACACAATAGAAATATTATTGCAGGCGAAAATAGAGCCAGGAAATTTGGATAGTGTTCAATATTCCCCTACAGTGCAAGCGACTCGGAGCAATTACACTGGAGCCCATAAAGGTAAGGGTGTTGAGTATATTGAGAGCTTTCTTGAGACATCGCCTCACATCGTAAGTAGAGGGTTCCAGTCAGAACATGGGTATAAATTCTTTAAGAAAGCAAATGACAATGTCTACGTCGTTGACGATATGGCACGTATTAACAATAACAAATTTGTGTGGATCAACCTAGCAGAGGTAAGAGCCCTTCTCTCGGAAGAGAATTTTATCAATATGGATACACGCTCTGTATTGGCTACTATTGATTTTATAGGCAAGCCATTGTCCTCTACGGAGCTTCTTGAGATTGAGAGCTTTGTGACGCAACTAAGCAGGCTAGAGAAGGATTTGTTAATATCCTCTCTATCTGATGTTCATGCTATTACCCAAACCACAGAAATTATAGCATGGATTGATGGCGCAAAGGCATCGCCCCGCATTAAACATAAGCTTCTTCCCTTGAAAGAATTAAGGCAGAGCGCCTGGTGTTTTTCCGAAGATACAGTGAGCCATCAAGATAACAGAAACTTTGAACTAGTGGGAGTAAGAGCATCTATTGGGTCGCGCGAAGTATCATCTTGGTACCAGCCTATTGTGAGAGATAACGTCCCTAAAGCATATGTTTTGCTGCTCAAAAAACTTAATGGAACGATGCACGCCCTAATTCAGATGGTTGAAGAAGATTTTAGCTGGAATGGGGCTGAATTAGGACCGACTATTCATTCGGCTACGGCTAAAGATTTAAATTTAGACAGAGAACTGGAGTCTCTAGGCATAGATACAGCACCCACTAAGATAGTGTATGACAGATTTCAATCGGAAGAAGGCGGGAGGTTTATGGAGCAGGAAAATCGTTATCTACTAGCTGTCGCCCAAGAGGACACCCCAATCACGACCCCAGAAAACCATAGGTGGGTCACCCTATATCAGCTAAAGAAGATGACTGCTCGGGAATGTAATGTAAATATTGAGGCACGCACTCTTCTCACAATTGCGTCATACTACAAGGATTAAAATGAAAATTGGTGTCTTAGGCTGCTCTTCTATTGCCTTTAAGGCGGTAATTCCTGCAATACTCAATTCTAAAAGCCTTGTGCTGGGCGGCGTTGCATCTCGCAGAGCTGAGCGTGCAGCCCTTTATGCATCATCGTTTAAGACAACCCCATATAGCTATGAGAGCCTCTTAGAGAGCGACGTAGACGCTATCTATGTGTCCGTACCGGTTGGACTACACCACGAGTGGGGAAGGCGTGTCCTAGAGGCAGGAAAGCACCTTTTAATGGAGAAAACCTTTACTGAAAAATATAGTCAAGCTATAGAGCTGTTTGAGTTGGCAGATGAGAATGAGCTGGTGTGCCATGAGGCATTAATGTATGAATTCCACCCCGTTCAACGACAGATAGAGGATTTGATACACTCTGTAGGCATCGTGCGGTCTGTAGAAGCACATTTTGCCTTTCCCCACTTTCAAGATAAGGGCAACATACGATATAACAAGGAACTGGGAGGAGGCGCAACTTTAGATTGCCTAATCTACCCCCTCAGTTTTATTTTTAGGCTTCTTGGTCCATCTCCCGATAAGTTTTCCAGAACCATCTATAAAGATGCATCTTCAGGTGTGGACGAAAGAGGATATATTCAGTTTACATATGATGACGTGGTCGCCAACCTTTCTTATGGATTTGGGCATTCTTATCGCAATGAAATTGCCATCTGGGGAGATGCCGGCATTTTGAAAGCACAGAGAGCCTTCACACGTACTCCAAATTGCGATGATCCTATAGTGGTTTGGTCTAATGGAGACTACCGATCGTATGAAGTAGAGAAAGCCGACCACTTTCTTTTGATGTTGGAATCATTTGCAAAGTGTGCAAAAGATGGGGATTCCAATTCATTAGATACATTGGACCGATTAGCATTTTTGGAGAGGTTGTGAAATTAGCTTAAAGTTGCAACTGGCATGATATAATATTAGGATGCGTTCTAAGAAGGGAAGAGAATGAATTTACTTGTTACTGGTGGATGTGGGTTTATAGGGTCAAACTTTTTAAAGTTTGCCTTGAGAGAAAAGAGGGACATTATTTCAAAGGTCGTCAACTTGGACGCCCTAACATATGCTGCTACTCTAGATAACACTAAAAACCTTGAGAAAGATAGTAGGTATTTCTTTGAGCACGTCAACCTATGCGATATGAACGAACTTGTTGAAGTATTCAGAAAGCATGAAATTACGCACGTTGTTCACTTTGCTGCTGAAAGCCATGTGGACAATTCTATTTTGGATCCAAGCGCTTTTATAGCTAGCAATATTGTTGGCACCTTCAATCTCTTAAGGGTGGCGCAAGAATTCAGAGTAGAGAGATTTCATCATGTATCTACAGATGAGGTATATGGAGACTTAGGTCCAACTGGAAAGTTTTCGGAAGACACTCCCTATAATCCTCGTAATCCCTACTCTGCGTCTAAAGCGGGATCCGATTTTCTTGTTAGGGCATATTACCACACATACGGCGCTCCGGTAACGATCTCCAACTGCTCTAACAACTATGGTCCCCGACAGCATAAAGAAAAATTTATCCCTACAGTTATAAACGCCCTGCGTACCAATAAGAAGATACCTCTTTACGGCGCCGGGACAAACATTAGAGACTGGATTTATGTTGAGGATCATTGCGAGGGCGTATGGAGTATACTACAATCGGGACGCCTCGGTGAAACTTATTGCATAGGGTCAGATTGTGAAAAGAGAAATATAGATGTTATTCACGCCATTTGTGCTGCTTTTGGTGTTGATCCTGATGACTCTATAGAATATGTAACGGATAGGCTCGGACATGATCAACGATATGCAATTGATAGCAGCAAGATTGAAAAAGAACTAGGCTGGAGCCCCAAGACCCCCTTTGAGGAGGGAATTGTGAAGACGATGGAGTGGTATAATGAAGCAAATTAAAGGAATTATTTTAGCCGGCGGAATGGGAACTAGGCTCTATCCGCTCACCAAGGTGACCAATAAACACCTCTTGCCAGTAGGTGGTCGTCCGATGATCTATCACCCTATACAGCGGCTCGTGGAAGCTGGCGTCACCGATATTATGGTTGTTACGGGAGTAGAACATTGTGGTGGAATTATGACGTTGCTGGGAAGCGGCGCAGAATATGGGTGCTCCTTTACATACAAGGTGCAAGATCAACCTGATGGTATTGCTGGCGCGTTAAGGCTGTGCCGAGACTTTGTTAACGATTCATCGTGTGTGGTAATCTTGGGGGATAATATTTTTAAAGAAGATCTTGGTCCTCATCTAGAACGCTTTCTTAGCAGCGACGACGACTGTCGTCTATTCTTTAAAGCCGTCCCCGACCCTAGAAGATATGGTGTTGGTGTTTTTAGGGGCAAGAAACTGATCCAGATAGAAGAAAAGCCCGAACGTCCCCAGACTAATTTGGCATGTATTGGAATTTATTGCTACAGTAACAAGGTTTTTGACGTGATTGAACAAATAGGACCTTCCGACCGCGGAGAATATGAGATAACTAGCGTTAATAACATTTTCATTGAGAACGATAAATGTGGACACACACAGATTGAAGGAAGGTGGGTAGACGCTGGCACAATGAACTCTTATCACGCAACCAACTGGCTGATATACAATGAGGTATAAAAATCAGTATGTTTAAAGTTGGCATAATTGGCAATGGCTTTGTGGGCGATGCCATACATCACACACTAAAAGAAAAAGATTTTGTGGATTGTGCTGTTTATGACTTAGACCCTTCTAGATCTTTAAATTCTTTTGGGGAGACAATAGACTCGGAGGTAATTTTTGTCTGTGTGCCCACTCCTACAAACTTAGATACGGGGATGTCGGACACTTCGTATGTCCTAAGCGTCATTTCGGGTCTACCCGCCCACCACCCAGCAACAGTGGTGATAAAGTCCACAGTGCTTCCTGGCACCTGTGAGAGAATTCATAGAGTTAGACCAGATTTGAAAATAGTCTTTAGCCCTGAATTTCTAACCGAACGGACTGCTCGTTATGATTTTGCTCATCCCACGCGAATTATCTTAGGGTATGGAGCAGGAATTAATTATAAAAGCAGCGTAGTATATGATTTTTTTTACAAATGCTTCCCAAACGTATATACTATATGCACTGACTGGAAGACTGCTGAGTTCATTAAATATTTTTGTAATTGCTTTTACGCTACCAAGGTATCTCTTATGAATGAATTCTTTCAATTGGCACATCGCGAGGGAGTAGACTGGAATACAGCTGTGGACGGATTATTGAGTTCAGGCTGGGTCAACCCTATGCACACCAAGGTGCCAGGTCCAGATGGATTAAAGGGCTTTGGTGGTAAATGCTTTCCAAAGGATCTTAATGCGTTTATTGGTTTGGCTAACAAGCGTGATATTAACCCTACAGTCCTCGCTGCGGCGTGGGAGAAAAATTTGGAAGTCAGGAAAGACAAAGATTGGGAGCGCATTAAAGATGCTACCACGAAAGGAAAAAATAATGTCTAATCAGAGAACAAATAGCGATCTCCGTGATAGAGTGATGTCGCTGGAGAGCGAGCTTAAGAGAACTCAGAAGCTTGTGAATGAAGATATGAAGAAGCTGTACAGGCTAATTGAAGAAACCCGAAAGGCAATAAGGTAGACATGTCAGAATTAAGAAGTTTTAACCTATCTGATCAAGCTTTGGGCGCTGTTATGATGGCGCTCCAAAAGTCCCTGATGGAACAATCGGATATTGTACCCGTTTTACAAAATATGGATTTTGTCCCCACTGAGGAAGGGCTCATTGTTCGTAACCCTCCTATTGTAAAATTTGATGCTGATGGCATGATTCTAAACGACGAAACCAACACACATTCTGCAGACTAATGCCTACCTACACCTATAAATGCATAGAGTGCGAGCATACGTTTGATGAGTTTCATTCTATGTCTGAGACGGTAGAGAAATGCATACAGTGTAGCGCTCCAGTTAAGCGAGTGTTGTCTAAACCTTTTCGCCTCAAGAAAAACAAAAATTTTGGAAAAAAACCGCCTGGATCAGTTGTGAAGCAATATATAAAAGATGTTAAACAGGAGATAGACGCCGAGAAGAAGCGTATTCTGTCTCAAGAGCATGAGGCGAAATGATCTGGTTATCACTTGGTCTTTGTTTCTCCCTCCTTGTTAACGGTGTGCTAGTTTGGTATTGTAGGCGCCTTACACAGCAATTTTTGTTTTTTACTGAAAACGTGGCTGATTTAGAGACTTCACTAGATAGCTTTGACTCCCATCTACGAAAAGTCCATGAGTTGGAAACCTTTTATGGGGATGAAACTTTGGGTGGACTTATGGATCACTCCCGGGCTATTGTAGATAGAATAAAAGTTTTTTATGACGGGTTCTCTTTAGAAGAAGCCCCAGAGGATTATGATGACGAGACGTAGAGGTCGCTCTAAAAAGAAGAACCATTATTTTACGAAGGCTCACGAAGAAGCCATTGTGGAGTATGCGAAGATAAGGGATGTCCGCCGGCGCACCGAGCTTTACATTCAATTCATAGAGCCAGCATTTAGCGAGATGGTAGACAAAGTGGTCTTCACTTATAAGTTTACCTCTCTTCCGAACATTGATTCTTTGCGTGAGGAATGTAAGGTTTGGCTAACCACTATTTTGGATAAATATGATCCCGATAAAGGATCCAAGGCATTTTCCTATTTTTCCGTCATTACGAAAAACTGGTTTATTCACAAGGTCAAGAAGACAACTGCTCGCTCTCGCCGTGAAACTGATTTTGAAGGAATCACCGGAGAGGTTGAGCAGAAGTATCTTGCTTCTTATAATCCCTACCACCACCAAAGGGAGGAGGTAGAGTTTTGGAAGTTTTTGTGGGAGGAAATAGAGACGTGGGACAACGTACCCTTGAAGGAAAACGAGAAAAAAGTTTTAGAAGCAGTGAAGATCTTACTCGCCAGCCCCGATGATATTGAAATTTTTAACAAAAAGGCTATTTATCTATACCTTAGAGAGATCACTGGACTTAACACAAAGCAGGTTGTAAACAACCTGAACAAAATGCGGGTTAGATACAGAAGCTTCAAGGGAAAGTGGAACCGTGGAGACATTTGATGAAAGACCTGGATGCCTACTTGACAGAGGCTATAGAGAACATTCGCCAAGATCGTGAAGTTACCAAAGAGCTGCTCTCTGATGTTATACAGTACATGTCACAGGACCAACATAGCCACAAAGAGGTGGGTCACACTGCCGCCAAGTATGTTGAAACCCTTCAGCGGTCTAACGAACAGCTTGTGAAAGTAAGTACCCTCATCCACAAGCAGCAAAGTCTCGCCGGCTATCAAGGACTTTCTGATCAAGACAAAGATGATTTGTTTGACATCATTAAGAAAGAGGACGAGTAATGTCCTACAATATCCCCCTTAATGAAAAGAGGAGAAGCGCATTTCGCCAGAGAATAGACCGGCAATCTATAGGTGATAGCGAAATGAAGCACCAATACATCAAGGAGGGCGCCCTTGACGCATTCCAAGAAAATTATCTCGCTGACACTAAAATCTTTAAGGGTATTGTTCTCATAAACGAAGTGAAGCGAGCAAGTGGTAATTTTTTAAGTCGTCTCCCTTTTATGAACAATGACGCAGAAAGTTACGTGGCTGTCCGCGTGAGAATACCCGAAATACACGCACATATTCCAGAGCCATGTAGCAAGTCTGGAGATATAAGGGAAAACCGCGCAGTCTTTGAAATGCACCCATTGTTTGTGGGAAAAATGAATAGCGACAACGCCCCAGCCCCAGGCGATATCGTAGAGGTTAGCTTTAACAAAGGACCTAATGGCGGAATCCAATCAGACGGAATTTATCACGGAATCTTTCAGCCTGGAGGCTATACCCCCAATAACTCAGACACCTGTGCATCTTTGGTGCAAGCCTTTGAAAACCAAGATGAAGTCGCCGCACTTAATCTTCCCACAACTCCCATTGCCATTACCCCCGAGCACCAAGAGATAGCTAACGCCACCGGAGTCCCCGTAAAGGTCGTCGCCGCGTTTGCCGCAGTAGAGAGTAATGGAGACCCCTCCGCAGTGAGGTTTGAGTGCAACAAATGGAACGACAACGCAGCAGAATTTTCTGTAGCGACGGTTCCTTGTACGATTGCTGCCGGCGTAACTTTTTCCCGAACAGAGGCGGAGACAAACCTTGCCGCATTTTATAGGGCTTACAGCGGAAGCAAGCAATTAGCAGTAGAATCCAGTAGCTTTGGATCGTACCAGGTTATGGGATATATCGCACTAGACGCCACCGGTCTCGGTGCTGAAGAATTTTGGAATCTCTTTCAAGCCGATCCAGCGGAAATGTCAAAGAGAATTGTAATCGGGTGGTTCAATGCCCGACCCGATGCAGTGAGGGCTGCGCAGCAATTAGACTGGCGTACCTTAACTTCTAAATATAACGGACCAGGTCAGGTGGACTATTATGCTCCTCGTTTAGAGAATGCATACAATAGGGCAGCATAAAGGTAACTATGAGTGAACGTAAAGCAGTCAATTTAAACAATCTAACCCCACAGCAGCTAGCTTCGTATGATGAGAACAACCTCAGCGAAGAATTAGAGTTTTCCGGGATAAATAATGGAAACTTAATTGAACCAGTGCCGAGCTATGACGCTGCACCCAGCGAAGTATTGATTCAAAATCAGAACAATGCTTGGATTGTCCTGGGTCGTGATCGCCCCGCAGATATCACATCAGGATACGGTGGACGCGGATTCACGACTGCTGGCGCCATTGACATCGTGGTGGGAAGAATGGCTTCAGTAGAGGGTGGACCTGACTCAAATTCTATTGTAGCAAATAACTTTTTCACAGACGCTGCTCGTATCCATATTAGCCAGCAGACCGATGTAGATAGAAACTTTGGCTTGGTAGGAGATGTCCAGTCGGTTCAGAGATCCGCTGTGGGTATTAAAGCCGATGCGGTCAGACTAGTAGGTCGCGAAGGCGTCAAGATTGTAACCGGAAAAGCTAAAAATATTGATGGTGTCGGCAATGATGGCGAGAAGAACTCCCAAGGGGGCGCCATTGAGAGCATCGCAGGCATTCAGCTGATAGCCGGCAACGATTTGGAAGCCGAGGGCTTGGAGCCTATCGTTAAAGCATACGCCCTTAATGACACGCTTCAGCAAATTGTGGAGAGGATCCAAGATCTGTCAGATATCGTTAATGAGATGGCAAAGATTCAAACACAAGTGAACCAATCCATTGCTACACATACGCACGCTGGTGTAATGCCAGGACCATCCCTCACAGCGCCGTCAGCTGACTTGGCTGTCACTATAGCAACCAAAGAGGCATCAAAAATGTCTAGCGTACATCAGAATTTGTTTAAGCATAAGATGAATCTCGGAACTGCTCTAGTGGAGACACGCTTGAGCCCGACCGGCAAAAAGTGGTTTGGTAGCCGCTGGAATAAAACGAATTAGGAACTTGTGAAATGACCGCACGTCGCGTTGGAGTAAGAACTACCGAAGCTGGAAGAACCCTCCGCCAAAAATGGTGGGATCAGGTTCTTTTGCCTGCTTACCGTATTGGCTATATTCCTGAGATACGCAATCGGGCGTGGCGCAGTGAACTTGGAGCAACTGGGACGGAGCGAGAAGAGACTTGGAATAGCTTAACAACGTATGCAGCCAACGAGCATCTGGAATCCCTTCAGGCACAGGTCATAGAAGCCGCAGAAATTTATGAAATAGAGTTAATGGTGGTAACTTCTACGCTTTATGCTGTAGTGGGAATGCCATTTGATGATTTGGACCAAGCCACAAGTAACATGGCGCTGTTTACGGAGCTAGATACCAGCTTGGAGGAAGATGGTGCCTACACTGAAGATCCTAGCTCCACTGAGCCCAGCACCACCTATCTTTCGCTCCCAACTGTAGAGCCCCCTCCGCCTTGCGACGACGACGACGCTCTAGAATCAGCACAAACTCCACCCGACAGGTGTATAACGGCATCCTCTGTCGCCACTGCAATAACTCATTGGACAACAGTCACAACTCCATTTTTTGACGATCGTGCTTGCCTTTATAAAGTGCCAGTAGAAACACCATACAGCTGCCCTAACGGCGAAGACCTAGTGGATTACGTGGTGGAATTTGCACCACAAGCCATAGCATCCCTTATGGAGTTCCTCCAAAAAGCGTACACTGAAGAGGATGCCTCCATTATCTCGGAGTATATTACAAGTCAAGAAGCTTATGAGTTTGATATAATTGTTGGACCAAATTTAAGGCTCCTGTACAAGGTACCCTTCGGTCTTGTACGCGCCCTTCGTCTTGCGCCCTTAAGCCCTACGCCTTTCTTAGAAGGGGGCGTAGAGGGAAGCACTTTCACTATAGAGACTGACGGCTTGATGCGTGATCTAGACGTCTTGGAAGAATACTTAGGGATCTTCGGTAGTCAACAAGTGGAGTTTGTTCGGGAACAGCAAACAAAAATAGTAATCGCTGGTTCTCAAACGGAAATTAACCTCGGCGCCGAGGCAAGCCAGGTTAGCGCTCTCAAGAGATCATTGGTGAATATCCTCTCAGCTGGTGGGTTTATTTTGCCTTCTGAGGGGTCTATTTCTCGCAGCCAAGTAAGTTTCCCAGCAGAGAGAAAAGTTGCTGAAAAGATAAAGGTTGCCTACGATAGCAGTTTGAGAATTCAATCGTTGTTCGCTCAGGAGACAGGAGATCAAGAAGTTGAAGTCTCCCTTCAGACGCTAGAACCGAATATGGGGCTAAGTAGCCCTACCATGCTTAACTATCTGGTAAATATAAGATCTATAGTCTCAGCCGTCAACCGGACTGAAAGAATAGGGCTATTGAATTTTGCGGAAAGCTATCACTTCCCTGTGGTGGGAACCTCTTCTCCTACGACAAACACCACATTATCTTCTGGGGACTCCCTTGCACAAAACATTAGCGCAGAAGTAGCCAGCGTTCTGCTGGAAGGAGTGATGTCTGCAGCAGATGCTTTCACAGATAAGTTTAGTCAATATAGTTGTATGAGTCCCGACGACCTGCAGGATCGTGACGCTAGATTAAAAGAATCTCGTGCCGAGCTGAGACAGATTGTGGAGGATGCTCGTGATTCCATCGTTGAAAGCGCTGATAACTTTTTAGGTGATGCGGTAGACAGCGTTCAGAATATTGTTGCTGATGCAGTAGGAATAGCTACGGCTTGGGAGAACCTGTTCAATCAAATGTCAGCTTGCGGCTTGGCAAAGATGTTGATGGAGACAATGGACTTTATATCTGACGCAACCTGTGGCGTCATAGATCCCCAAGAGGCTCTCAAGAGAGCTATTAGTTCCATTTTACAGAACGTTGAATCCAAGGTCTTACAAGAGATTAACGATGCATTGCCCCCTGAGTTTGTTGGTATCGTTCGCGCTGCTTATATGGCAGATATTAGCGCTATTACAGAACAACTTGGATACAACAGGGGAAATGAGTTTCCTTGGGAGTTTGACGAAGCCATCTCCACACAAACGTCTCGCGAAGAGCGAGGTCAAGTATTTTATGCGGACTCCTTATTTACTGTTCCAAACCGGGCTCAAATCCTAGCAGCCCAGCAGGAGTCTTTTGGTGCAGGATTTGATGCAGACTTTGGATCTTTTGGGGATGATCTACTTTTCCAAGCGGGCGATGCTTTTTGGGAGGGCTTTGTTACGAGCCGCCGTGCCGATCCTCCGCCCCGAGACGAGGTGGCATACGAACCCCCGTTTAATCTGCCTGAAATTGGCGCCCCCGCAAATGTTTCTAATCTAGCCCAAGAACTTGGGGTGGGAATGGTTGAGAATTATGTCAAAGCCCTTGTGGACAACTTGAGCTTTGACCAGCTTGTGAGTGTCACACAGGACATACCTGTGATTGGCGTCCTTATGACCCAGTTGTCAACATCGGTGAAGTGCGCAGTAAATGTTAACGTAGCTGCTGGAGAAGAATCAAAAAAGAAATTAAGCCTATCCCCTCAGCAGAATAATCTTTCTCAAGGTGGTCCTTTTGATATTTGCAATCTGACCGGTGGACCGAAGCCAATCACCATGCCCAATATAGAACTGGTGATGAAGCAAAATGTTAATACTTTATGGGCAGCTTTTCAGAATGCGCTCATAGATGCGTTGATGGTACTTCTTAGGACACTCCTTGTACGAGCGTTGGCAGCCCTAATGAAGGTAGTGTCCGAGGTGTTGGGGGGAAGTCTGTGTGATATGGTTCGCACGGGAGCCGCAACCGCCCAAAATCAATTTGGCGAAGAGGTCCCGACCCGTGGAGATCTCAGGGGGCTATTGGGCAATGCGCTAGCTGGAGATCACGGAAATGCTAATGACGAACTGAACCGGGCATTTTCTGCCTTGGGCGGATTGCCTTTAGAAGATAGCGCCCTCTTGACTGCTGGGGAAAATAATATTATTGATGCCCTTTCGCCACGACTCAGGGCAGATCAGCTTTTAAATCTTCTTCAAGGGAATGCTAGCAATTCTACCCTTGACATAGTTTTGGAAGTTATCAGTAACAACCCAAGCTCTTTAGCAGATACATTGACAGACCGATCATCAGTGAGAAGTTTTTTCTTAGCGATGAGCACTGTTTTTCCACAAGACTTTCTCAGACAACAACGTCAGGCACTAGAAGATTTTGGCGGCACCAGAGACGTTATTGCAACCTTGTGTGGTTTGGATCCCAACGAGGCGCTGGATAATTTGGCAGATCGCCTCCGCGACCAGTGTGGAGACGCTATCACCGAGGAGCAGATCCAAAACCAGCTGGACAGTTTTCAACAGCGAATTGGCGACACGATTGATACCCTGAGTAAGCCATTAGCTCAGGGAGGTATGGACAATGTTCTTCAAGACTCTTTTCAAAAGGTCATTCAAGAGACTGTCCCTAAAGACGAGCCCGGAAACCTTGTTATTGCCGAAGACATTATTGCTGGTATGTTCAACCCAATGTATGTCTTTTACACAAAAGACTTGATGAAACCAATGCAGTTAAATAGGAATGCTGGGTTCTTGAATTTGGTTCTAGCGAATAAAAATGGCGTTCCCCAAAGAGGACAAATTTCCAATTATAAGGCAGCCAAGGCGTTTGCAACTACGCTACTTAGTGGATTCTTTCCGTTTGCGGCAGATGCAATTTCAGAAGACGTCGGTGACGACTTAGAAGAAAAGTTTTTTGGTGGAATGGGACTCAGCTTAAAGCCCGCGAGAGTCGGATATTTTCTAAAGAATCAACTGGAGGCTTTGGACATCACAATTAATGAGAGAACTATCTCTATGGGGTACATTCCTGCTGTGCCCCTGATGACGACTGATATTTTTAATATTACCTACAACTTCAACAATGGGCAATTTGACCTAATCTACCCAATACCTTTTCCAGGGCGTCTCCCAGTCCGCGCAATAGGCGGCTCCGGAATAGCCACTTATGAAGACCTTTTGAATAACGGTAGCATTGTAAGCCAGATACAGAGCACAGTGACATCTTTTACAGACCCAACGGCTACAAACATGGGCGCTGGCTTGATTGCATACAATAGTCACTTGTTTGCGCCCACCTTGGCAGCTCCTTTGGCTGGACCCACTGATGAAGAATTTGAGGATGCCAAAGTGTTGGTCAATCGTATGCGAATTGCACTCCTGAACGAGACGAAGAATACAATGTTGTCTAATGAGCGCGCTTTTGCTTATGGCTCCTACAATCTAGAGCAGTTGACCGATGATATGTTTCTTTCAACGGGAGACGGAATACCGTTAACTCCAGCACCAGCTGGCTATGTTCTACAGCGGGTAGAGAACGCCACCCCAGATGTAAATGACGATTCTTATATTGTCACACCACCTCCAAAGGGCGGCTGGCTAGAATTCAAAGATAATCTGTTGCCAGAGACCTCGGATGATTTTTGCTGCCCCACCAAGAGAGAATTATTTGATGTGAAAACCATCGTAGATGGTGCAGTGGAAAGTTTTAAAAATGCAGATGAAGACCCTCGCTTGTCCCTCAATCCCAAGAGAGTAGAAGAGCCCCCATATAACAAGATTCTAACTAGAATGAATATAGCTTCCATTGAGGGAACTATCGTCGCTACACTACGAACTTATATTATAGAGTATTTTCTCAAAGGGGCGGTCTCTTTCACTAAGTTCAAGACCAACGTCCCTGAAGTCTATGGAAATATACTTGCCGCCTACATTGCCCAGAAGGTGCGGGATGGACTAAGAGCGTCGGGACCTTTCCCTGGCGCCCCTACTTACCCGCCTATCGTCCCCCCCATGCCTATTCCGGGAAACCCAGACGGTAACCTACTTTACGCATATTGGTATGAATTTTTGGAGCAATGTGCCCAAATAGTTTCACGTCGCGTTAAGGACGGCACAATTCAGGTTAATGCTGAGTTGGACCAGGCGATGAGAGAGTTGCAATCCGTGGTGGAAAACTATAACTATCCTCAGCGCCCCGATCTCGCCGCAGCTCGCCTCGCAGCCGGCGCTCTGGGAGCGGACCCTATAACTCAATTGAGTATTACGCTTAAAAGCTTGCGTCTTAAGACAAAGGTTGAGGCTATTAGGGATTCCGAAGATGCAGCTCTGGTGGTGCTTAAGTACCTTATTTCCGATGAATATGAAAGAATTTCTAGCTATGTGGAGCAAGTTTTTGCGGAACCAGCTGGGGGGTGGGTGACTGATCTGCATAGTGATTTTGTAGATAATGGAACGTATCGTTTTGGAGACATCGGGAATATCTTTGATGTTCCGCGAGTAGGGTATGACCTATTTCAGGGAATGATACGCTTTAGTGCGGACGAACAAGCAAAGTTTGAAGAAGGTCAATATGTTCTTCAGTCTTATATAAGGCTTGATCGCAATGCACTTGGGGTGGAAACCTTTCCAGATCTAGAGGATGATCAAATTTACGGCATATATGAGTTGGCAACACTGATGGGAGCAGCTACTGGGATACCGACACCTGGGTCCCCTGCGGAGAGAGCCAGAGCATCAGAGATGAGTGTTTATTTTAACAGCTTTAAATATGGTCTACGACTGGTATATGTGCCATCTCGGAACGATACCATAGCCTTGGATGCCGCCGGCAGCACTTCCTATGACGGTCTACGCGGCTTAGGCACATCTTATCGTGCTACCGCTGGTCGCATGTTTGGTCACACTCCTATTGTTGGGTCATCCCTGGGTGTACATTCATTCCCGGTGATATACTCTGAAGATCTAGAGCTTGATTACCAATTTGATCTTGGCACCCTTATAGACACCGCGACCGCTATGCGCCCCTCTGTGGGAGTTTTGGCAGTTAACAATACTTCAACATCTGTGGAAGGGTTTAATTGGACGCTTCTTACCTTCCTTCTTAGAAGTTCTGAGGAATTCCGCTTGATGTTTGGGTACACTATCCCTATGACGGATATGGTATCCATTCTGGCGATTTATGCCGCAGAAGGATTCTTACCTTCAATTGGTGGTGCTGCAGATGGCTGGAATCTTGTGCCTCCTACGCCCTCTATACCCCCTCATTTC
>UEXM01000724.1_pt1 | contig 32680 bp, 33 predicted proteins | sample 1796661 | NCBI WGS metagenome assembly UEXM01 (sample SAMEA4772469, study PRJEB27181) | metagenome
CTAAATTTATATGCTATGTAGGTATAGTATATTTGATGATAGTAGAGCGGCAGGGCAACCGTAATGTCTTGGTAAGACATAGGGATAGTAGCGGAGAGCGTAAAGAGACTATGCTCAAAGGTTACTATCCTTTTGGTTACCTATTGGATGAAGATGCTGAACACCTACCGGCTCTATCTAAAGAATCCGGCTACGAAGGTGTTTATGGCGAATCGCTAACTAAGATAACCATGGGCAACCCTGCTGATATTGGCGATTTAAAAAACCAATTTGGCAAGACATGGGAATGCAACATACCGTGGACTAATCGTTGCTTATCTCTATACAACCAATCTAATTCCCCAATTGAAAATTACAACCATCGTATCTGGTATTTGGATATGGAGTGGTCGATGGATAGTGAGCGTATAACTGTCATAAGTGTATATGATAGTTACAAAGAAAAGATGTGGACTTGGGCCGTAGTACCACCCGAAGACTTTAACGAAAGCCCGACAACTTTAGATTTCCTTAGATTCAAAGAACACCCCGATTGGCAAAATGGAAGTAAATCAATTTCCGAATACGAATACTCACAAGCACCAATTAGATTATTCCAAAACGAAGGCGATATGTTATGGTCGTTTGTTAAGCAAATGCAAAGATGCGACCCCGATATTATTACCGGCTGGAATGTAGTAAATGCAGATTGTAGGGTACTAATTGAAAGATGTCAGGCAAACGGTATAGACCCCAAAAAGATGTGTGGTGGCTCATCCCGTACCATTAGATATAATTATAGTGATTGGGCTCAACCTATTGGTGGTCGGCTAGTTATTGATTTGATGCTTGCGGTGTGTAATTTGTGGCAACTAAAGAATGGAGCACTACCTAATAAAAAGTTAGATACCGTAGCCGACTTGTTGTTGGGTGACAGAAAGTTACCGCTTTCCGACGGCCATAACACATATTACTCCGATTTCCATACATATCTTGACTATAACATACAAGATGTGGCACTACTGCCTAAACTAAACGAAAAGGTAAATGCTATCAATCACTACCTTGCTATCCAACATATTGTGCAATGTGATATTCAGACAACACCGTTTGTCACTCGGATATTTACCGTTATGGCTATCAATGATAACAAGTTTAATTATTGTATTCCATCAAAACCGCAATTCCAACATGAAGCGTATAGTGGTGCTGACATTATGGAACCCGAGCCTGGAGTCTACGAGGGCGTTGCCATCATGGATATTAAGGCTATGTATCACTCCAATGTTAATTTGCATAACATATCATGGGAAACGCTCGACGACGATGGTAAGGACTGTGGTAATGGTACTTCTTTTAATCAAAGCAGATTAGGTTTGCTTGGTCGCCAAATGGATTACATGACTGTTCTTCGTAATGACTATAAGCGTTTAAAGGCCAGTGCTAAAAGTAAAGCGGAGGAGGATAGGTGGGATGCTATGCAGTACGCCACTAAATCACTTGTTGCGTCTATGTACGGGGCAGCCGGTGATGCTAAATATGGACTGTATCATCCGAAGGTAGCCGCCGCTATCACATTTACCTCACGCCAAACACTATTCCGATTGCGTGACGAGTGTGAAATGCGTGATATGAAGGTAATATACGGTCATACTGATTCTGTATTCGTTATGTGCGATTCTCCCGAATTGGGCCAAATACATATTGAAAGTATTAACGATGATATGTCTCCTATTATTACCGAGTTTGAAAAGTGGTGTTCGTCTATGCTAATCGTCGCTAAGAATCGCTATGCTGGTATGACTAAATGGACTGAAGGAGAATACCACGACCCTAAGTTGTATGTCAAAGGTATAGAATTAAAGCAAAATAGGCTTCCTGCCATTATGAAGCGGGTTATGTCGGAAACAATAGAGGGTCTTCTAACCGGTGTCAGCGAGGGCCAAATGACTACTAATCTTACTTCGTTAATAGCAGGTGTTGTAAAGGGCGAGATTGAGGGTAAAGACCTGTGTATCAATGCTAAACTGTCTAAAAACCTAGAGGATTATACCGTGTTGGGTGAGTCCCGTCGTGGTGCTGCTTGGGCTAATCGGGTGTTGGGTAAGGGTTATCGTAAGGGTAGCAACTTTTTATCCACGCTATCTATTGATGGCTCATACATAGCATTTTGTGACCCCAAAGAAATAGAAGGAATAACTACTATTGGGTACAAACACCTAGCCGAGCGATTTATTATTAACAAAGTGCGACCCTATTATCACATTGCGGGTTTCGACATGCAACCGCTAGTAAATGCTCTAAACGGTGTTTCCGCTCTAGAGTGGTTGTAAGTATAGTAATAGGTATGTTTATATGGTGTGATGTGGTAGTGATATTATGACCCAAACCCCGAAACTAACATACAATCCAAAAGAACTCGATAGGGAGTTAAAGATGAGTAAGTCGTCTTTCGTTCTTTTCAATATGTGTCCCCGTAAGTATTGGTGGAATTACATAGCATTGCCTGACCTTCGACCTCCCCCAACCGAGGCAATGAGGCGTGGTAGTGCTATACACAAGGCTATGGAACCTATCATCGAAGCACCTAAAAATACCAAGAAAATAAAGAAGGCCGATGCTTCTATTGTCAAAGAAGGATTTGGTGGTGATTTTGGTTACGAAATCATGAAGGAATTATTATCCGATTTAGAAGATAAAATTGGTCCTTGGGAATTATTACAAGCAGAAATGAAAATGACCGTAAAGGATGAGCGTAAAGACATTTGGCTTGTCGGTGCTATTGATGGCCTACTGCGTACCGAGGATGGAAAGGTTATCCTTGTCGAATTAAAAACAGGTAATATGAATGACGGCAAACTATCTCGTACTAGAAGGGAGTTGGCATTCTATACCTATATGCTCAATATGATAGATGAGTGGCCTATGCCTACACATTTCCTATACATTGCTCCAGATGCCGCTAATGAAAAGACATTAGACAAACTAATGAAGCAAAAGAAAAAGGTTGTCGGCTGTGGTATAACACAGGGTATGTATGTTTTAGAGCCTATATCTGTCCGCACAATTAATGCGTTTCTCAAAGTGTATAACAAAACCGTGGACTCACTAAAGGCACAAGAATATCCTATCAATTGGAATGATTACTTTTGTACTCAATACTGTGACTATGTGGTTCAATGTGAGCCTGAGACTCATGGGTTATGCCCCGACCCCACCATCGAGGAGGAGGAATAAATATGGAAGATATACTAAATCATTGCGGCTACGATAATGCTTATGACTTAATTAAAGACCACACCGACCCCCTGGAGTTAATGGACTTGTTAGAGGACTTAATTAAAAGTCCTTTGGATGCACCTGATTTTGTCAAAGAAACGGTAGAGGCAATAGCGACGGAGATTTTCGAGTGGATAGACCTTGAACAGATAAAGGCTGATGCAGATGAAGAAGCCTATCAAAGATATAGGGATGGTGATTAAATGTCTGAAGAATGGTACATAGGCGACCCTTGCTATGTCGTTCCCGATGAAAGGTGGGGCGAGTTCTGCGATGCCCTTAATAAATCAGACCGTGGACATGGGCCGTTTGTCTTCGATGGCGTTCCTTTAGAGATTTGCTCTAACGGTGGAGATGGTTCATGGCATTGGGGTTCACAGTCCTTTTGTGTTGATGCAGGCATATTCACAGTCATTCCCATGAGTAAGGTTGAGGAATGGGGTCAGGGTTTGGAAGCACGAAGACTTGGTATCATAAAGAAAGACGAACCGACATTGCGAGTGGAAAACGGGGTAGTCTATATCAATGATACTCCAGATGATAGCGTTAGCGAGTGTATGGAATGTGGTCGAGAAGAACAGCATTTAGAGGATTGGTGTTGTGACAGTGGGGCATGTACCGGCTGCTCTGAATGCTTCGAATGCGAGTGCGAAGAAGAATGATGGATATGTTGATATACCCCAGCGTGTAACCAGAATATATGGAAACCGTAACCGCATGCAGTAAATGTAGTAGCGAGCATATAGAACAGGACATAATGGTTCTCGCAATGGGTCAGGAAGGAAAAGCACCAAAGGAAATAGTGGTTGTGAAGTGTAATGACTGTAACGAGATGTATCAAGTTTCCTCGTGAGATAGGGCTAAAGCGTAGAGTGTGCAAAACCCAAATCGAGTTTATGGAGTATGTCCGTAGGCTAGTCGGTAAGTCATCGGTATATACCTCACTCTATTCTTTTACTAGGACTGATTCAAATAAACCTTGGCGCATGGACTATACAAGTGCTACCATAGATAAGGCATGGTGGGACTTTGACAGTGGTGACAAGGGTGGTATCGAACAGGTCAAACAAGATGTGGCTAAACTCATCAAACGGTTATCCGGAGATGTATCGGTGGTTGCTACGGGAAGGGGTTTTCATGTGTACCAATTCTTCCAACGACCCGTCACCGGTTACGAGTGGAGAAACCATTTGAATCGCTACCAAAGACTAATGGCTAAGGGCTTAGTTACACTTGACGGTGTAGGTTTGCCCGAGAAGCTTGTTCGTATTCCTAATACATACAACCCAAAACGAAGTCGTTGGTCGGTGTGCATAGATGCAAGCGACTTTTCAAACAACCCAGATACATTTACTATCCCCAAAAAACCAAACCCGCATTCGTTTTCAATATGTCCGTTATTAGGGGTCAGAAACGCCCCAGAATCGTTTGATTTCGTTATGTGGGTACATGACAACCCCGCACCCACGAATGGCGCAGAAACGCATGGAAACGGCAATCTTATTATTTCCATAGATAAGTCGGTAGGTATGGGAGATATACCTATACCACCGTGTATATCCGATGCTACTCAAAGAGAGAATCCTAATCATTATTCACGCATAGCCCTCGTACAACATCTTTCAGAAGAATTGCGTTGGTTTGCTAACCCCGACTCCTTAACACCTAAGCAATGGGAAGGTATAGAGCAATCTATCCTTTCGTACATAGAAACATTGAATTGGCGAGATTTTAGCGTCGCCAAAAGTCGCCAAGGTATTAGGTCTAACATGAAATACAAACAATCACCCACCTGTCGTGCTATGCAGTCTCGTGGTATGTGTGCAGAAAAGTGTTGGCGATACGATGGCACATTCTAAGTACTACTATTATATGAGTCTTCGTGTTATAGGATGGAGCAATGAGCAGCTTGGATATTACAAAAAATAAAATCTTCGAGTGTTTAGATTGTGGTCAGCAATGGGCTGAAGACAAAGTACCAAAGGTAAATCGTTGTCATTGGTGCATGTCAACTAAGGTAGAGTTGGTTTGTGATATGACTAGCCAAATGCACTTGTTACACCACGATGAAGCACAGTGTTAAAACCTTACTCAAATTAAAGGTATAGTGTGTTATTCATAGATGATAGAGAAAATCCTAAAGTCTCAAACAAAGTTTTAATGGCACTCGGTGACAATAATCTTAATCCTGAAGGCCATGCCAAGTTAGAGCGATTGTCCGTTGGTGACTATACTATTCCAGATATGGGATGGGGTGTAGAGGCCAAAGAAATTAATGACTTATATCATTCAATCAAAGGCAATGGTCGTTCAAGAACGGTTAATGCACAACTTGTTGATTTAGCGGACAATTTTGATGTTGCTTTTCTTGTAGTATATGGCACTCAACTAAAGCCGTTTGTAAAAGGAAGAAAACCTACTAGGCAAGAAATGGCTATACGAATACAGCGAATGAATGCAACCATCAAAAAATATAAAGAGACCTTGCATATTCGTCACCCAAAAATTAAGTTTATGCAAGTCGATAGTATGGATGACTTCGTTGAGTGGATAAAGACTAACTACACGCAAATGATTATCCAAGGAAAGAGAAATATGCACCCATTTTTAACGGGGGGTGTTATGGAAGAAACTGACCCACGGATAAGAATGTTATGTGGTGTTCAAGGCATTACGCCACACATAGCAAAAGACCTATTGGCTAAATATGGCTCAATACAAAAAATACTCGATAAAAAAATAACCCAGAAAGAGTTGATGAAAACTAAAGGGATAACTAGGCAACGGGCTAAACAACTAAAGAATGCTTCTAATTTGTGGGAAGATGGTTGATATGACGCATCGTGATTGGGATGATAAACCCGAACCCTACATATCTATTTTTCTTCTTGTTTTGTGCTTAGTGCTTTTATTACTTTAATTAGACCAGACCCAAGAAAAAAGTAAAATGCTAATTCTAGCAGAAGTAAGCCTATCATGATAGGTAAAGGCATACATTGGTTTAAAACGCAAACATCGCTCATAGATTCCGTGTTCCCCCATTCTTTAGACCTAAGAATCGGTATGTGTCCGAACGACCACTAATAGCAGCTCTAACAAACTTGACATCGACTTTGTGTAATACTACCGAGCAATACTGTGCGGTAGTAGTGTCTTGGCCTTGATTTGCCTGTCTTCTTAGTGTTAGTTTGATAGTGTTTCCAGGAGTCTCCGCACCGGATAGTGGGCCACTAATAATAGCAATATCTCTATTACTAAATGGGCTTTCTAGGCTTACCGTAGAGGTCATTGAAGCACCAGTCTCCACACACTCTAGGGTAGCAAATAGGGCTACGCTACCTGACGCAGCATCTAGTGAGGAAATACCACTAACTACTATTTGTTGCCCCATTACATCACTAGGTACGGTTACTCGTAGTGTATGTTGGTGAATAAAGCCTTTTGTGTCTGCATCATTATCGGTAAGGCCTGGGAAAACAGCACCTTCTTTTGAAACAATAGAACCACGCTTTTTGTCCCACACTATGTCGGCCCCTTCGACAGCCTTTGTTACTTGGGTTGGTGCGCCACTATTTTTAGAACCGAGAATACTAAAGTCCCCATCTTGCAAACCGTATTGGTTGTGCATATCCATTTTACCTGAAATCCTATTCATTAAATCCGGAGTTGTATTATTAACTCCTATCGCATTACTACCAAGCATTTGTCCGGCAATATCACCTGATGATACACCGGCAAAGTTTCTGTTTCCTACAGGTGTGTATTGGTTTAAAGAAATACCCTCGCCTAAAACTGGGCCTAGAACTGGGCCTCCGCCTAATGGTGGCGCAAGTGGTGGTCTATAACCCCCACCGCCTCCAGGCCCACTTCCACCACCACCGCCTCCAGGAGATGGTTGGGGTGAATATGGTATTGTTCCAGGAGTTCTTCCTTTGTTTATTTCAGGCAATATATAGGATGCTAAATTAGGTAACGCTTTAGATTCGTCTTGTTCTAGCATTAATGTAAGTTTTCCAATATCGTATGATTGCGCAGCCCAATTAACAGATTTAATAGAAAATGGAGTAGGGTTTGAAAGACCAAGGTTTGCATCGGTATAAGTTACCTTTGTCGATGGGTAAAAGTTTATGTCATCGACCACACTAATTCGTGGAGCAAAATAAACCGGTGCGTCTTGTGCGGTAGGAATACCTGCTATATTTCTAATGCCTAATGGGAATGGCGAATAGGCTCTATATGTAGAGGTATTAAATCCAGGCATATCTTCTTTATTTGCATAATATGGGTTAGAGGTAGGTTTTCCGTTTCTGTGGCGTAACAAAGAACGCAGGTACTCGGCGTTAATAGAAACAATAATTCTTTCATTACCGGTAGCACCATTCGCACCTGTCCAATAGGTTGAAGGGATTTCTACTTCGTAGAAACCACTATGCTTAAACTTCAAAAAGGTTCGTGAGCCGTAATCGTCTGTAATAGAGTGACCGGTTGAATTATCGGAAAAACTTGTATTAGGGTCGTATAGTGCTAGGTAAAACTCTACATCTTCGGGTGTAGCCTCATCCTCATCATAGTGTTGGGCTAATTGTATTCCGACTCTAAGTTGTTGTCCGGCAGCTGCGTTAGATGTTTTAGGCATATTTTTAGGGATATGGACTATTTGGACAGCATCGGAAACAGATTTTAAGCCGACCCAACCATAGTAATGTTTTGCTGGTTCGTCACCGGTATTGATATAACTCACGCCACCTCCGTTTGTGTGGCCAGTAGTATTTCTATTGTAAGAATTTAGTGTGCTACCCATCCAAGAAATGTTTCCATCTAATGCGTTTTGCATTCCTGAAAAGTGTATTCCATTCCACCATGAAGTCCAACCTTGCGCTACTAACCCAGCGATTAGTGGGGTATTTACACTTCTAAGTGCTGGGTCTTGGATATATCCATGTCTAGCACCAAATAACATAAGGTCGGATTCGGTTGACTGGATAGTTGGTGAAGCAGTAATTCTTAGTGGTGAAACCTTACTCTTTTCGTATGTTGATTTTGCTATTGCTAGTGCCTCACGATGAGATACTACATTAGGCAACTCTAACATTTTCCATCTTAGTTCTGTTCCTTTACTTGCGGTTGGGTAATCCACAAACGAGGAACCATTATTATAAAAAATTCTTACATTTGAAACAGCAGCAGTAGGTGAACCAACTATGTCAGATATTCTAAGGTTGTCTCGTGTAAATACATGACCGGATGAATATGCTGGTCGAAAATCTATTCGCCCATCTCTACCAGTAACATAGGTAAAAATAGTTGTGGAGTTTTCACTTCCGACCTTTGTTGTATCGCCCATATCTGTTAGAATTGCTAACACACTTTTTCCTCTAGCATCGGATATTCCACCGTAACTATCCCAATCTAACACACCTCCTGAAGTTGCGGTGTATGCACGAGTACTACCATCAACGGTTGTTTGTGTTGTAGTCATTCTTCTAGTAATAGGACAATTCTTTATGCTAAAGGTGATTGGCATTGTAAATTGACTTAGGTGCGTTTCGCTGTTTGCTAATACACCCAATGCTCGCAATTTGTCGTGCGAGTAGAATGTATGTCCTTCTCTACTTTCAATAAATCCGTTTAGTCCCAATTGGAATCTTAGTGCTAGTGGTGCTGATATTCCCGAGTAAAATACTATTTTATCGTAACCATCAGTGATATTGTTAATCGAGTCATTATATTTTAGTGTAAAGGGTATTCCTGTTGTCGTTGCGGCTGATTGGGTGTAAGTCCTCCAAGCATTAAACAATCGTGACTTTATTTCTTCTAGAGTCATTTGTGTTTCATCTAAGTCAAACATGTGTATATTGCTTAGGGTATTTGTTGAGGTGTTATTTGCGCCCCAATAGTAAAACAATAGATTTCTTTCTTGGGTATTGGTATTGCCTGATGTTCTTTCTATTTCGACCATACCTATTCCCTTTGATGGGAACTCGGAAGTATCATCAAGGACTATTGCGTTTGAACCTTGTGCATAGGTATTTGATGACATGTTAGAACCAGCACTAAAGAAGTTATACCAATTCGGGTGATTAGATAAGTCTCCATCACGAACCGTCTTGGGTGATGCTGCTGCTTCTTGCCAATAATCATCTATTAATGCGGGGTGACCTTCTGTTTCAACAACAAGGTCTCCTAATGTTTTTCGACCACCACTCTTTTGTCCTGCCCTGCCACCGTTTGATTCGGTGTTTAGATTAAAGAACTTAGAAAAATCTATTATTAAAAATGCACCGGCTTTATCCTCCCAGTTTTGGTGCGCTGCATCCCCTAGTGCATCGGAGCCTAATGATGACCACGAATTGCCACTATACGGTTCTATTTCGGCATCACATTCCCATATGTCACAATCCATACCTATTGCTAAATCAATGTAGTTTATAGCAACACCATCAATATCTTCTTGGTCGGTATATTGAAGTGTTAGTGAATAGTTATCTGGTGTAGGGTGTAAAAGACCAAAACTATTTTTTCTTATGTGTCCGTCGGCATTTGCTTCGCCGTTGTTTCTCATATCGGCCCAAAGAACCCAAATGTGTTTATAATCATCGGATATGGTTCTAATTCTAATCGTTGAGCCTACGGCGTGTGTTAAAGAAATAAACTTACACCCATCTAATCTAATATAACCACCCGAGTTTGTAGCACCAGAAAAGGAGAACGAGTCAACTACACCTTGTGGGGTTACTAATTCGGCTACACCACCGGCATCTAAAACTGCTTCTATGGCTCCTGTGCGACCTATATCTGTAAAAACATTTGTTGAAGCAGGAACAACCACCGAAGTTGTAGTTAGTCCTGCGTATGCTGGTGTTTCGTCGATTTTTCCAAACATCTTTTTGAACCACAATGACTTAGGTAAATCACGCATCCACATAGCATGGTTGACACGATTTTTTACTAAAGCAAAGTCACCGTCTGTATTAAAGGTAGTACCACTAGAAGTAGTGTGTAGGTCAAAATATCCGTAATCCCAATAAACATTCCACGGCCCTGCACCAGAAGTGAATGCACTTAGGCCGGTATATGTTGCTGAAGAATTGACTTTAGCCCAAGGCACATTGGTAAAAAGGTAGTAGTCAAAACCTGTACCTGCATAATTAGTTACCTTTTCAATACCATACAACTCAAAAACATCATTACTTATGCCACTAATGTAAGTTCCGGTTTTATTAAATGTAATACTTCCTAATTCAAGGTTTTCGGGGATAGTGCTAAATGAACCAGCATCAAGCAAAAATGCTGCATAGTCGGTTGACGAACCATCTTGCTCCCATCTTACTGCGTAAGTTGTCTGTGCGTTTGCTGATGGTGGGCCACCCGCTACGGAAAATATGCTGCTGTCACTATCAAAGGTAACAGCATCCACTAACTTGTTTGTACCATCTATTGATGTATTATTGTCGGCAGTACCATAGATATTGACCGTATCGGTTGCAGCAAGACCATGTGAAGGCATAGACACACCTGTTTTGCTAGAAACCAATGAACCATCAGCGTTTTGCATAGGGAATAGTACTTGTGACCTTTTGTAAAGCCAATTTAACTCTACATCGTTAGGTGCAGATGCGTCTTCGTTATTATACAATTGAATGGGGTGAGCTGAATGTAATGTTGTTCGTTGGTCTTTCTTTTCTAAATAGTCTAGTGATGAAGCACTAGCCGATGAATACTTTTCAAAACCAATCGAGTCGTCGTGAAGACTTAGTCTTACTGCGCCAAAGTAAAGGGCATCCGATAATGCCTCGGCTGAGCCCCTTTTGGCGATTGATTTATCCGTGTCGTCACTAAATAATCCTTGACCAATATCCCAAGTTGGTATTTGTCTATCTAATAATTTAGCGGGGTCGGTGCATGAAATGCTTACCGTTTTGTTTTGTTGTTTAGCAATTTGTCTTACCCTAACGCTGTTTATATTACCTGACATTATGAATCTATCGTCATTATTTCTTGCTATCATAAACAGATATTCTGCTGAACCCCCACCACTTATTAGTGGGTATATGTCAAGATTATTTGCATCATCACTAATCTCTACTGATAAATCCGAGAAACTGTTAGATGCCATATTGTATGACATAGTAGTAAGTACCGGTGTACCTAAGTGACCACTTGGGTATGCAGTATCAGAAGTAGCAATTGCTGGAGCACCACCACCAGCACTAGCGGTCTTTCCAAGATGATGTGTTACATTTCTTCCGAATGCAACCCTGTCAACCATAATAATTTGTTGCCATGCGTACACATTGGTATTGTTTTGAGTGTGGCCGTCGTCAAAATCTCTACCCAAGCAAGATAACTTCCAACCGTAAAATTGCGATGGAGTCCAATCAGAACTATCGGGGGATGCTGTGAATGCCGTTACAGCCCCACTTGCGGTTCCGTTGACAAAGAGTTGGTATGATTGATTAGTGAAATCCATTACTACATCAAAATCAACCCACATATCTTCCATTTCGATAGCATCTGTACTAACTAATCCGGCTGGTTTGCTATAAACGGTTTCGGTTTTGTTGTAAAGAGCGTGTGCTAACTTGGTATAGATTGTTGACCAATCAATTTCTATCTTGATTGCAGGGTTGCTTGCACTACCATCTGCGGTCTTAGTTACGCCGGTTGAAGCAAAGGTTGTAGTTTCCGAGTCGAATCCTATACTAAGATAGTTTAGTGGGGATTTTGTTTTTACATTTGCATCATCAAACGAGCCGGTTGTTTCTAATCCAGAAAAACTTTGTGCGCACAATCTAATGTGAAATCTATCTTTATTTCCCATAGCGTTTAGAGTTCCATCGTAAAGCATGAGGATTTGTTCGCCATGAGTCGCAAATGTTCTAAATGCCTTTTCACAAAACCACTTAGTATCTAATACCATAAACGGCTTTCCACCCAAAGAAGTTATTGGAACACCAATACCTTCTCTATGTGTTAGATTTGCGCTTTCTCGTGCAAAGGATTGCCATTGGAACATACCGGTCATATATGCTTCACGACGAAGTACTTGTTTCATTGATGCACCACTACTTGCTGCTGCCCCAATATCAATATGATTCCCAGCTTGGCTATGTTTATTACTACCGCTAGTTGCGCTGTAATCTTTAATGTCACTTCTTCCGTATGAACCATCGTTGTCTATTGGGTAATAGTATTTAGTACCGGTTCTATACGGGTTATTTACCATCATGTAGCCGTCAGCACTGGTAGCACCGGTCATAGCATTAGTTGTTGTGGCTGTTGTAGCCCTATTTTGATGGAAAAAGGATTGTGGGGAGCGAGATGTGGCTCTACCTTCCCAATTTTCACCACCACCTAATCTAATAGTGTCCTTTGTAATAAACTCGTGTACGCCGTTGTTATGCAACTCTCCGCCCATCTCTGATTTTCCATAATGTGTAGAGACAGGATAATAATTAGTAAGGTGTGAACCGCCACCTGCTTGTGCGGCAAAACTTTGTCTTTCGATTACCGAATATCGGTATGTAGGATTTAATACGGCTTCGCCATTAATTGTGTTGCCTGCGTGGGATAGTGTGTGGTCTATTGTAAAAGAGTCAACGCTATTTTTATCATCGGCAATACATTGCGAGCCATTAAAGTCATCATAGTAACCACTAATCCAAGCCACATATTTATCTGTAATTTTCCTTGTCATTTACTTCACTTCCACTATACTCCGGCACTATTTAGTGGTACACCTGCTTGCACCAACTGACTCATAACGCCACTTGTCACTTGTTCTATTGCATCTCCTATTGTTATGCCGTTAAAGTTATTTGTCATAACTAACTCGACATTGGAATATAAGTTCTCTACGCCTTTATTAACAACCTGCTTCATCATGTCGCCGGTTAGGTTAGAGGATTTGCCACCAAAGAATAATTCTTCTCGTGCGCTAGCAAAAGAGCGCATTTTTTCTTCGGCGGTAGTGAATCCGTCTCCTGCTGCGTCGATACCATCTATAATACCTCCGTTTTGGTAAAATGTGTCGGCTGCCATTACAGCATTATTACCCATTTGTAAAAAGAACTCACGACCTCTATCGGTTAGGTCACTCATTTTAATAGTACCATCATTAAGTGCTTCTAGTAATTCTTCAGTAGTTTCAATTATCATTTCTTGGTCTGCATAAACATTAACTGTTTCATATTGCTTTGTTCTTTCGGCCTGACCACCAGGCATATCACTAACCGGAGATTGGCCTGTGACCTCTACCTGTTTTGTTCCTGTTTTTACCCGCTTCGTGTATCTTGCTAGGTCATAACCTTCACCATAAAAACCAGCACCTTCTGGTGCATATACATTTGGCCCAGTAATCATTTGACGACTTAGTGCATCTAAAGTTTTTGAGATTTTTTGCTCATCGCTTAGACCTTTTATTTGTTCGCCGAACTCTGCAATAGCACCTTGTTTTAATATATTTTCAAACTCTACTAATGCGTTAATGTCGTTTTGAATCATCGAGTAAAACGGGTCATCGGCAGCATATATTGATTGGTCCTCCTTCAAGTTCTCCATCACATCCTGACTGTGTTGTAAAGCCACATTAAATTGGGTTAATGACATAGTGGTTAAGTCAATTGCCTTGGGGAAATCCTTTTGGTAGGATGTGATTGCCTCGGGAACTGCATACGATTGTGATTCCTCTAAAGACATATCAGCAAGTAATTGTCCAGTTGCGGCTAATGAAGCATTCATGCCATCGACGGCTACTATTGCATCGGTTGATTCTCGGACTAATGACCCAATTGCTAAAGCGGTTAAAACTAATGCTGCACCTACGCCTGTTAATACTGCTGTTACGCTTAACGCTGCGTTCATTCCCATAATAGAAAATGCAGCCAAATCGGCCATAGTCTTAATACCCATCATTTGAGCAGTCATTATACCCATTTGGATGATTGCCGGTATCATACTCATGGTCATTAAAATCATGGATATACGCATAGATTCGTTAGCGTCATCGGTTAGTCCTATGTGGTGGCCTAGTGTACCAACGGCCATAGAAAGCACCCCAGACATCATTCCTAGACCATTGTATGCGGCACTCATTCTATGTATCGCAACGGTTTGTGTTTCAACACCGGTAAGTAATTTTCTTTCTTCAATTATTAACATCTTTTTCTGCAAAAGTGCAATCGCTTCGGCTTCACTTAAACCGCCCCTCACTGCTGTGAGTGCTGCTATTGCTTCTATTTCGGCAATGGTAAGGAACATAAGTTCTTTCTTTTCCATACCTAAAGATTCCATTTGCATAATTATTTCTTCATTAAGCATTGCTGCTCTAGCATCAACACTAATCATTTCTTCCTTTGCAAGAATACCAAGTTCATCCTCTATTCGGATTCTTTTTAACACCGCTAATTCATTTTCAGCCTTAGCAATCTTTACATTTGTTTCTTTTAATTCTATTTTATTTTTCTCTTTACTAGACTCGAAGTGTCTGGAGCGAGCATGTATTTTTCTTTCTAAGGTAACCGCTAGTTGGTGTTCTCTTGTAAGTTGTTTTTCAACCGCAGTTATATTTTCACCTAACCGCATTCTTTGGGTATCGGTTAGTGTTTTATTCATAACTATTAATGTGCGGATTGCGTCTCTTTCTCCCTCAGCCATTGCGGTTGCAGTCATTTGTAAAGCGGCTAGTTCTGTTCGTCTATTTACTTGTCTGTCTAGCAAAACATTTCTTTCCTGAACCAAATCATTAAGTATTTGTTCTCTATTAGCAATACCAATTCGTTTCTGGTCAGCCATATCAATTTTAACGCCTTGTATTTCTAGCAACTCGTTATATTCCATTTGCTTACCGTTTATCAGATTTGCTACAACAAGTTGTTCTTGTTGTATAGATAATCCTGCCATACTAAGGTTTTTTGCATTTTTAAGATTGTCTGTACGAATAAGTTCTTCGCCACCAACTGCTCGTAAAACCGCATTGTATGTTTTCATAGCAATGGAAACCGATTTTATTTGCATCATCATATCAAATACTCTACCAAATGCACCTAAGTAGTTTTGCATTTGAACAACAAATACACCCATCTTACCGAACATAGGTATTGTTGATAATTCCATAAATGCGGTATTGATTTTTGTTTGGAACTTAACGAACTCGGTCATTGTGGGAAGCAATCCCTGACCCATTTGTGCTTGCACATGTTCTAAGTCAGCAAGTGCTTCTTTATACAGGGTTGATGCGTCATCAGTAACACGGTTAACTTCTTCTTGTGCGGTTGCTTGATTGTTCATCGCATCTTCGTGCAACTCGGTCATTCTACTCGAGTTTTGAATTAACTTTACGAATCTAACATAGTGGTCGTTACCAGCAACGGTCTGAACAATGTTTTGTCTTTGCTCAGCAGTTAATCGTGGGAAAACATCTGCTAACTCTAAAACTATTTCAGACATTGGGCGTAATGCGCCTGATGCGTTTTTGGTTTCGATACCATATTGCTTTAGTAAATCGTTGTTATTTTGTATGTTAGAACCTAATCTAGCGTATATCATACGCAATGCTCTACCGGCTTTACCCTGTTCTTCACCTGCTTCAATCAATGTAGCCGACATAGCGGCCATCATTGCCATTGATTCGCCTGTTTGGTGGGCTTGGGCAGCGAATTGATTCATAACGAATGTAATTTGCTTTAAGTTGGCTGCGGAACGGTTCTCAACAGTGTTTAGTTGGTCTAAAATCTCTAATGTATTACCCATTACAGTTTTTCTTTGGTTTTCCGCATCAAGTAACTTGAATTGTTTAGCCGTCAAATCACCATACATGAAGCCGGTTTGCTGTTGTAAGTTAATCATACGCTGCATTGCTTCTTCTGTACCCATACCGGAAATCAAAGCAAATTGCTGACCTAACTCGGTAGCAGTAGCAGTAGCCGCTTCACCAACTACTGCAGACAACTGTGCCATTCGGGAACCAGCGGATAGTGCTTGTTCAGCAGTAAATCCAAATGCCGCACCGGTGTCGATAATTTCCGCTGCTAATTCTTTGTTTTGACCGGCGAACTTCTCGAACTCGATAGTCGCTTCGGAAAGTGCTATACCTAAAGGTAGTATTTGGTCAACTATACCACTAATTGTTTCTCCAATACCCATTAGGGATTGTCTAACACCATCTACTGCATCAAGCATTAGCGATTCGACAACCGCCATTTGTGCGTCAACATCTTTGATAAGGCGAGCCGCTTGGAATGTTCCTATGATGTCGAAGAATACCCTTGGGCCACTTACCATTGCCATATTAACACCCCCTATTGATTTTCAAAGTCCGTCAGCATTTGTATTGCATCACTTTCCGATATGGCATTATTTTTAGCCGCTTGCCTCGCTTGGTTGCGACGAGCAATAACACCTTTGATATTGGATGATGAGTTAGACTTACCTTTAGAAGTTGCGTCTGAGATTTGCCTTGAAACCTCACTAGCAATCTCAACATCTAACTCTAGTCTGTGCAATCCCCCTATACCGTGGTACTTCTCGTATAAGTCCGAGGGAAGAACCCCCTTGAAAGCACTTGCTAGTAATGGTGCTACTCGGGGGAAGAGTCCAAAGGGATTGCGCCCTCTGGGTCATCGCCACGGACAAATCCGAGAATAGTACGCATTTCTTCTGAAGTTAATGAGTTTAAATCAAAATCTTCTTCTAAAATACAGTTAGGAACCCACGAAGTCATTTGGTCTTCTAGTGAACCACCAAGTTCTTCGATATGGGATAAAAAGATTTCGTTTTGCTCGATAGTCCAATCTTCGGGGCTTCCGAAATCACGGCATTTGCGTACCGCTTTCGCTTGGATGCTTTCGATTTTAATTTTTTCAAGACCCGAGGCTTGGCGAACCCAAACCTTTGTTCCGTCTCCTAATTCAATTTCCTTTTTTAGTACTGGCACTTTTCTTCACACTCTTCTTTTCTTTCTTCTCTTTTTTTGGTGGTATTACTTCGTAATCACCATTTTCTTTAAGACGGTACACTGTACCATCTGGTTCAGTCCACTCATCCATCTAAAACACCTCAAGCCATTGTTTCTTGGTATGTAATATAGATGCTTGCTTCGCCACCAGTTAGAGCCGCACCAGCAATTGTGAAAAGTAGGTTCTTAGCACCAGGTAGTTTTGTACCCTTAGCGCATAACTCCCATCCAATAGTAGCCGCAGCAAGCGCAGCGTTGTCGAATGCAGTAGCAGCCATAATTGAATCTGTAACTCCGGTATGTCCTAACATAATAGTAGCGGAGCCGCTTGAAGCAAATGCTATATCTATATCAAGATAAAAACACTTTAGGATTGCGCCAGCAGGTAATTGTTGAGCAGTACCAATCAAGTCTGCTGCTAATACTTTAGCCGCAGTATCTCCGCCATTAACATCAAAAGAATAACTAAACTTTAGAGTTTTCTCGATAGAAGTTGCGGTTTTAGCATCTGTAACTGCATCGTTTGCTAACTTAGCAGTAGTAATGTTAGCATCATTGATGTGTTCTGTTCTAATAAGATTGTTAAGGTATTTGTTAGATTGGGGACTTCCATATGCCATAATAATTCCTCTGTTATTTGTCCTTACTTGCGCTGGAGTATATGAATGCTCGCTCTAGTATTGCCCATCACTGGTCCTCAAATGTGATGTATGCAGTAACTAGATTTGATGTTCTGTTACGAATCATGTCAATGGAGATAATTTTATCACCATTAGCAAGTGCTCGTAGCGCAGTTTGAAGGGCTGCGTCAATAGTACCCAAATCCCCACGAACTTCAGTAACTGTGAGTTTGGTAATGTCGCTGATGGTGTGAGACATTTAATCACCTCAAATACTGGAAGTTGCGTTTATTACATCACAAGTTGCCATAGCCTTCTTTGTTTCATCGAATAGTGCGGTGAAACCTAGAGACATTGTTTGTGTGTCACGACCAGATACATTGCTTGATGGTGCATCCCACTGAACATTGTAAAGTTTAATGGTAGTAGTGTGTGCTCCTGTTGCTGAGAAAACAAGTGTAATTGCTGGATTACTGGAACCTGGTTGATATACGGTGTTTGCTCCACCGTCAATAATGTTACCGAAAATTGGTTCGTCTAGGCTAGTGGCGTGAACTGGGTTAATAAACTCAACTGTTCCTGTAATTTCACGGAGTTGTGGTGGTGCTTCACGAACACATGTGTCACTACCAAGTGCGAAAGATGCGTCAACATCACGGTTTAAATTAAACTCGATGTCAACGGATTTTACGATTGTTGATTTAGCAGACCCCTTAAACTTAACTTCAGCTGATTGGAAGTGAACTGGTTCTCCAGCATCAGGTACGGTTGCACCCGCTTCAGCCGCTAGTGCTGCTGGGGATGAAACGGAATCTTCACCTTCGGCTTTACCTACGAAATCAACGCCCATCATTACATATTCACCAACCGCTCCTTTAATAGAAACACGGTTAATGCTTAGAGATGTGTAGGAATGTTCCTTTTCATCACGCATAACAATTATTTGATATACTGGGAATGCAGTTGATGCCGCACGACCTTCATTATGTGTAATTTCAGTCATTGCGTGTGTGTATGGGTCTCCCGAACCTGTTGTGGCTACCTTAGGAAAAATACCTTTTAATACTAAAGCAGCGAAACCGGAATCGTCAAGGGCCATGTTGATAGAACCTTCGCCATATCTCTTTCCAGTCTTTGTCTTTGTTGCTCCATATCGTGTCATGTCCGAGCGTGTATTTACATCGAAAACTGTTTGAAATGACTCGTCATCTATTAATCCATAGAATTGTGAGCCACTACCTACTGTTCCGAATGATGTTTGTTGACGCAGTAAGACACCACGATTGCCTGTTCCTATTGTGTAAGCCATAATAACAACCCTTAGTTAATGTCTCCTATTATTGGGCGAGTATATGAACTCACCTACGCTGTAGAGGAATGCGTCTTAGTAAATCAAACCTGAGTTGGTGAACACAAACTGTTTCATCATCATCTAATTTTGTGTCTAAAGTTAACTCGTAACCTAGAATAGCATCTTTGTTAAAATCAAGACCTAGATTAGTCATTATCTCATCGAACACATCACCGGCTAGATTCATACAATAACGATATGCGTTAGCATAGTTAGTGCCTCGTGTTAACATAAATACCTCTACTTGGCTCATATCATCTATTCTATGACCACCAAGCGCACTAATTTCATTTGATGTAACCGATTTAATTACTACATGTATAGATGGAGCGGCTATCCTACTTATCATTGATGTGCTTATGTCATAACCATACTTGATGGATGACGAATCAACCATTGTTAGATATGGTCTTGTGGAGTTTTGTAGTACCTCTACCATTTTTAGACCACCCCTATGTAGCGTATCTGTGACAAAGGGACTAGGAGCCATTTCATCTGGTGAAAACGCCCCATCAGTTGACGCATAAACATTGTACCAATCCACTGAACCATTCGTATTTCCCCACTCGATACTACGACTAGAGCCTGATGCACCAGCAACACTTATGTAGGCCGATACAGCATCATCATCTTCGATGATTTCATGGCGATATAACTTTGCGTTACCGCTAGAATCCATAGTTAATCTTATGATAGTCAATTCGTTTTTTAAGTCTAACCCGCTAAATGTTGTCGTGGTAGCACCAACAAGCTTTAGACCATCATCACCGTTGGCTTTAACACTAACAGTTTTTGTACCATTGTCAAGTTTCATTAAAACATGGTCGGTAGCGGGTGTTGTATTATATTTAATCATAGCCCAAAGTGTATATGCTACCTTTCCTGATGCGGGGCTATTAGCCATTGTTTGGTCGGTAACTACCCACGCACCATCACTCGTACTACCGCCCGAGCCGGTTTTACTCCATGCTATTAATTCATTCCCATTCTGAACAGCAGGGTCTGTCCCTTCCATTCTAAGTTGCCAAAACATTGTTTTATCTGCTACTACCATTTAATCACCTTGCATTATATCCTAAGTTCTTCCTTAAAAACGCATTCATTCTTGGTTCGAAGTGAACATCAAAATACTTTTCGGCTATGCCTATGAAGTCATAACGCTTGATTGGACTAGAGCCACCAATGCCTGGAAATTGGAATGGTCTCCCTGCTTTTTGTAAAATAGGGAACTTAGCAAAGCGTGACGAACCTCTAAATGAAGCTGTGTTCCAAACAACCTTCTTTTCTTTTTTCTTCATATCAAAGCCATAATCCCACGGCCCCTTTTGCTGTGAATAAAGCACTGCTAAATCAACACCGCTACCACCACCATTGTCACGACGAGGACCTAATGGTTCTGGAGCAACATACATTCTAGAGCCAGCATATTGTCCGTGTTCAATATCCCTTACATCTATTGCGTCGGAAATAATACCGTAGGCTTCGTTTTTTAAACTAGAAGAAAGGGAAAGACCATCAAACTTTGCATCATCAGCAGCATCACGCATAACATCGTGAATTAAATCTTTAAGGTCATGCTTTAGTTTATGCTTGATGCTTTGCATGTATTGGGTTAATTGGAGTTTATTCATTCGCATGCCAAAGCCCATGCCTTTACCATTAGAATCCCAACTCGCTCTAGTCTCCCAACCACCAGAACCACCCATACGGGTTGAGCCTTTACCCATTAGTCAAGCCTCCATATTTGTTGACTTGGTAAATATAACTTAGTGTATTCTTGGTATGTCATAATATCCGAGGCATCACCATATGACTCTACTCTAGTATAGTTTAGTTTTTCAACTACCTTTACAAGATTTTTCATTTGGGATTCTTCTATTGGATTCAAAACGGTTACCTTTGTTATACCATCCATATGTTCGGATTTGTTGCGTTCTTTTAGTAGGTGTGTGTGCAAACCTTTGCTACGCCATTCTTTGCGTACATAGGTGTTCCCTACCAATACAAAGCGTCTATCGTGCATCATTAGGGATGATGTGTATGCTATGGCTACATTATCGGCAAACAACACCCAATAAACCATATCGTTATACAATGGTGGGTAGCCTTTTTCGATAGGCGTTAAAATTGGACTACCCCAAATGACCTCTAAATCATCGTGCATTAGAATAAGCTCGATGTGAAAATTAGCATTAACATCCATCAATCGACACTCCCCATATGTGCTAGACGGCGAAGGTTATCAAGACCACGCTGACGAAGCACATTGGAGCGCATTCCACCTTTTTCATACTCTACACCCGATTGGAAAACGGATTCATCTTCAAGATAGTAGGCGGCTGCTAGGTCGGCACATACTTCACGAAGGATATGTGCCATTTCACCTTCTTGTACGGGTACATCGTCTGCATGGTCAAAAGAAACTCCAGTAACTCCTGTAAGTGTGTGTGTGGATTTGCCAGTCCAAGCGAAAGAATCACCGTCAATGTTACCATTACCTGCTGACGCAAAATCTGTACCGCTTGTTAAAACAATGCTTGTAGCACCGGCGGCTATTGCACCGTCTAATGTGGTTTCACCTATTTCACGACTAGGTGTTGTTCTTCCATATTGAACAAACTCCTGGTCTATGTCTATTGTAGCCCTGCGTATTGCACTTGTTAATCTGCTTCCTGCTCGTGTTCGTTGAGCGGAGTCTAGCCCTAATCTAGAGCCAGCGTCAGATTCGGTGCAATAATAAACCACTTTACATCAACCCGCCAACATCAATTCCAAGTGAAGCAACCATAGCAAAGAAAGCGTATTTCAAATACTTAGCCATTACAGACAATTCAAAAACTGCTTGTTCAAGCAAACGCACCCTTTCGTCAAGGGATTCAAATTGTTCTTCGCTAACCATTTCACTCAACAACATCTTTTATTTCTTCGATTCTAGCCAAAAGTTCTGCTTTAGTACCTTTAACTTCTAAACCGTTTTCATTGCATAAAGCAATCAAGTCATCCTTTTTCATTTTCTTTAGTGATGAAAGGGAAGGTAGTGATTTAGAGGCATCGACTAAATCTTCGGCTAAATCAAGTACTTCATCTAGCGTAATCTTTCCATCGGCCATTAGTTTCTTGTATGCTTGATAAGCACCTAACCCTAAACCAGCCGCAATAGCAGCATATAGCATAATCATTTCTGTTTCCATAGTATCACCTAATCTTTATATTCAATCGCCCTCATCAACGAGTGAGGTATGACTGTGAAATGACTAGCGGCCTCGCTCCTATAAAGTTTGTACCCATAAGGGGTCTCTTCTATTAGTATGTTTGCGAAACACCTTTCGGCGGGGACAAATACTATCTTTCCAAATCTCTTTTTACTCATTCTTTTCACCTGTAATCAAATCTTTCTTCTCTTTCTTTTCCGCTTCATCTAACTCGTTAGACTTTGCATCGAACCATGTATCTAGTAAATTACATCTTGTCATTTTAACCACCTATCAAACTATTCAAATGTTCCATTGTTGGGGCCGCACTAATGTCTGTGGGCCAATTGTCTAATCGCACCGAATATGTACCACTATCATTAAACAAAAGGGGAGTGTCGGCATTTAATTCTGTTTCGTAATGCGTGTGCATTACATCTCCTAAGTTACTACAATTACTACACATATTATCACGCTATTTTTACCATATGAAGATTCGTAAAAGTATTTACGCTTGATATTTTAACAGTTCCCGATGTAGAGCAACCTATTTTTCCATAGACACCAAATGTATCACCATCTGCTAATGTCAAAAGATAATTACCCTCAATAACTGTATCGGAGTATCTGTCATTATTGATATGTCTTGTAAAGCCTCGCAAAGTACCACCTGAAGGCGTTCCTCCGCCCGCATTGTAATATAAGTTATTTTGTATTTGGAATAATCTACCATCTGCTTCGCCTAGAGTTCCCGTCTTATACATAAGGTGGGAAACAATAAGGTATGTTCCCGCTAATGCTGCCGTACAAGTAAATACTCCGCTTGACATAGCATCACGCAAAGCCGTACTTCCTTCAGAATAAGTCCAATTATCTACGAGTATATTAGTTGCTTTATTATCTGTATGGTCGCCTCCAATATCACCCCATCGACAAAATGTTCCTGTTGGTGTTGTAGCCGCAGTTAAATAACCAGCATCATTATTTAAACCACTAACGGCTGAGCCTGGAAATACAGGGCCGTCTGTACCACTCGTTAATTGAATATCAGTACCCGCATCAGTAGTGAACATCAATTCACCTGCATTTTGGTCGTGTACCCATACTTGACCATAACCAGCAGTATCTCCGGTAGCATCACCCCTTTCTTTTAGAGTTATTGTACCATCAACTGTGAACATACTTTTGGGGGTAGTAAGCCCTCCGACAGCAACTCCTTCATCACCACTTCCACCATTGATAAAGAATAAGTTATTGGTATCTTCCCCATGTACTCTAAAGTCCATATCCTCTCCATTATAATTAACAGTTACAAATCCGCCACCAGTAGGGTGTCCTTCCATAAAGAACATAGTTTTCCTTGCGCCTTGATGAAATATCTGCATACCTATTTTACCTGCAAGTGTGCTATTTACGGTTGAACCTTCCGCACCGTCAATACCAGCGTATATTCTAGCGTAATCAACTGGGGTTGTCAAATCATCTGCCCCTACACTTGATTCTCTTTTGCCTATATACTCTATGTTACCGAGATTGTCTCCTGCTGTTGGGGCGGTCATATTAACAAACTCTATGTCGGGGGTCATACTATCGGTGCTGGTACTTTCAATTTTAAGTATTGTACCATTACCGCTCCCTTTAACATGTAGTGGTGCATCGGGAGAAGTTTCACCAATACCTACCCTTGAAGTTGAACCATCAATTCTCATTACTTCTGTGTTTGCAGAACCCCCATCATTTACTTGAAATATAATATCTTTATCTTGAGTTACATTTTCGATAATTGCATTATCAGAAGATGTAGTCATTTTCAAATCAGTACCTACTGTAACTCCCGATTGTAATACTAATGTGGATTCGGCTTCAACAGCAGAAACAACTTCTGCATTACTTAATTGAGTATTTGTATCAGTGTAGTTACTTGCATGTATTGTACCTGCGCTTGCACCGGCCCAATCAACATGTTCTGCTGCTACGAAGTTTTGTAGTGAGTCGTGGTCTATTTCTGCGGGAACGGCAACGGCTGTGATTGTAGCACCACTGTTTGTTACGCCTACACCTGTTGCACCCAATATGGAAAAGTCTGCTGACCCTCCTGTATCTTCGGCTTTAGAGCCGCCGCCACTATCGGTAGTTATTGTCACTCCGGTTATGTCACCGGAACCACCACCGCTAACTTCACTAGAGCCTAGTTTTAGTTTGTTACTATCCGTACTATCAAGCCAAAGTGTGTTGTTGGCTACTCCGCCTGGATTTGAACCGACTGGGGTCAGTTCTAATCCTGTTGGGTCAATTAGGCCGTCAACGGTCAATTTACCCAATATATGAACGGTGTCGGACTTTAGTGTGTGTATAGATGCGGAAGATACACCACCAATAGATGAATAAATGCCATTTGCCGTTTCCTCAAAGTTCCATGTACCTCTAATTGTTGGTTTTTCTATAACATGTATGTGGGATTTAGCACCTGTTTGTAGGTTTGTGCCTCCACCGTACAAATATGAGCCGGATTGGATTTCTAGAGATGCGCACTCTAATGTTAAGCCTTCGGGAATAATGTTCTTATTAGCATTTCCTGAGAAATTACCTACTACTACATCTTCTAGTAGTGCAATGAAGTCGGTTGTTGTTCCGAAGTTAGTTGTATCGTTTGTGCATGGCATTTGTTGTGAGTTTTTAGCATCAATTGTAAGTTTTGCGTTGCTAAAATCACATATTGCGGCAGCACAAGCAAAGTGCTGGCCAGATGATGACCCGTCTCCGGTAACTCGGATATGTTTTTGGGTATCACTATATGATATAGGAGTATTATCAAATGTTGCAGTTGAACCAATAGTTAACTTGCAACAATTGGATTCTGGATATGCCCTAAAAGCACCTGGAGTTGATGCTGAATCAACATCATCCGAGCGATTGAAGGTAAACTTGTTATTTAGTGTAACATTTGGTAATTCGCCATCCGTTAGATATGCTGCTGCACCGTTACCATTGTTTAGGATAAACGACACAGTTGTTTTTGCATACCCAGATGAAACATAGTCTACATCACCATAAAAAATAACTGGGTGGTTGTAGTATGGCGCACCCGTAGGGTGTGTACCGGCAAAGGTTATTGCTGTGCTACTTTGTGTAAATTGTATTTTTTGTTCGTGGCCTAATGTTAGTTGCATAAGTTGTAAAGTACCTACGCCAAATATAAGCTTGTGTGCTCTAGCAAAATCTTCATCGGTAATTAGTAATCCCAAACTAGATTGACCTATTAAACAATCACCAGCTGCAACACCACCTTTAAACTCAAGCGTGTCGGTTGCGGCAATAGAAGTTGGGGCTGAACCAGTACCTACATCGACCCAATTAGCCACATTAGTAGAATCGGTACTTACTGCACCTACCCAGTTTAGTATTGCCATATAACATCACTCGTATGGGCTAGTTTCACGGAGCGAGTTTCGTATTACATCGGACTCGTTACTATTAGTAGGTTGTCGGGAATTAGTTGAGTCGATAACAAATGCAGTCCCACCCTTTCCTGCAACCATACTCAATAATTCGTCAGACCTTTTTGTAAATGATTTTAATTGTTCTTGGAACCTTTGGTCAATTGCTTTTTGTTCATCAAGGGGATAAAAGGTAGCAACGGTATTTACTAGCACCAAAAGACAATCCATACAAACCAATGCCTTTATTGCTGTTTCTTTCTGTGCGTCGGTAACAGCATTTGCGGAATCCGAGGCTAAATACTCGGTACTTCGTGCTTTTTTGTTGACTTCTTCGGTGCGCATACTAATATATTCAGTAATTGTAGCGTTGTTTAGTCCACGAGGCCTATTCAAAAGGTCACGGATATTATCGGTAGTGACTGTCATTCTTCTTCCTCCACACTCGGTGCGCTATCGACTACGACTGCGCCTTCAGGTGGCTCATTAGTTCTGGTTATTAAAACTATACGGCCTGTTCGCATTAGTTTGCGGGCAAAGGAGTTATTTGGTAACCAAAGAGTTTTTTCGGGGGGTATATCTCCCGCCCATTCTGGTAGTGCTTTTTGGTAAAGCCTACGGACAACCCAGCCTGGGCCAGATTGCCAGTTATCTAAACGATGTTGAAGTTCGGTGGTATTAGGATTACCGAATGTTGGTATTCCTTCACTCGTCGCTCTTTTTAATAGGTTTGCTCTTTTGCTTATTGCCATTATCTTCACTACTCTTCTTTGGCTTTGTTGCAGGTAAATCATCTTGTGACCTTACCCATGCTCTCATGTCTGGACCGACACCAATAAGACCTTCCGGCCATTCTTTAGGGGAAACTTTATTGAAGTCTTTGCACATGGCTTGTAATCTAGCCAAGTCTGTTCTTGTCCGTGACATGTATATCACTCCGCAAGGCAAAGGATAAACTCACATGGGGCGGTATCTGCTTGAATGGAAACTTGGTTGATAGCGGTTTGTGCATCATCAACTCTAACCATGAAAACGCCATTTGGGGCAATCTTCAATGTTGAAAGTGCGGTTGCACCGGAGTCATTCAAAATCAAAGTAACGAAGTTTGTTGCATCACGGTTCTCAAAATATACACCGTCTGCTTGTGCCATACCGTAGGTATCAACATCATAGACGACTGCGCTACTATGGGAAATTGTTCCTGAAATCTTAACTGCGTCACCCGATGTAAAGGCTGCCGAGCATGATTCTGTAAATCCACTTGCGCTATCGCCTGAGGCCATGTCGAATGTAGCGGTTACTGTGTTGTTACGAGCCATACTAAATCACCTCAAATACCGGTGATTTTAACAATTCGATTGTTCTTACCGGATGCTGCGCCGTCATCGTGTTGGTGGATAACTACGCCCATGTAGGAAGTAAGTAGGTAATCGAATCCGACACCAGGCAATCGAGTCAATTCTGTCTCGGTAACACCAGGTCCGTTGTATGTGAACATTTCAGCTGTTTCTGCACCAGGAACCAAAAGAAGTCCTGTTGCGGAGAAATCCGAATCACGAGTGTAATAGACCTTTAGGTTGATTTGACCGCCAAGACGCTCAGCAAGGGACTGGACAACATTTCCGTAAAGGGTTGTGCTGTTCATAGCCGACTTGTGTGTTGCTGGTAGGATTAGAGCCAATGACTCGTTACCGGAAACTCTAGCGTTGCTAAAGATTAAATCGACTGACTTTAGAATGTCCTGCTCAGCATCTCCAGTTGAGGTCTTGAATCCACTACCTGTTGCAGCAAGTGTTTGTCCTGCTCCAGCCAATAGTTTGTCAAGAATGTGTGCGTCAATAACATCTGCACGACCCTTTGCGATAGCCAATTGCTGTCTATCCATGTTTTCAAAGGATTCGCCACGAAGCTTAACAGTATCAAGGAAGGTTGTGCGACCCTGACCCTTTTCGAGCTTAACAGTGTAATTCTTGGTTCCAATCTTGGTTGCATCCACAACAGCTGCATCATCAATTGGGTAACTAAATGAACCGACACCAGCAGTGTACCACTTGAACTCAAGCCAAGGTACGCTACGGACACCGACTAAATCAGTTCCGATAGATAGTCTAAGGGACTCTAGTTGAATAAAGTCACGCATTACTTGTTGGATAACAGCGTCACCGGTTCCGAATGGGCCGGATGCTGCGCTGATGTTTAGTACTTCTTCTAATGATTTGTTTGCCATTTTCGTCATCTCCTATTTTTTAGTTTCAAGCGGTTGCTGCTCCTGCGGTCATCACCGGAATAAGTTCACCCTCAGTTGCGGAAGAACCGTTTGCTGGGGTTAGTAGAGCACTTGCTGTTACCTGTCCTTCACCGACATAGATTCCAAGAACCTTTGAGGAGTTTGCGGTAGGTGATGCTAGTCCATTTGCCTTTGCATAAACTAGACATCCTGTTGTGTATGTCTTAGATGCTTCAGATTGAACCATTAGAACACCGCCCAATGGGAAGTATGAAACTGTTGCACCTGATGTTTCAAATGCGTGGTCAGCATCCCTACTAGATTCGCCAGCGGAAATACCAATAGAAATTGATGTTGCCGTGTTTTCGGTCAATGTGTTGTTTGTTCCATCGACAGTTAAGATTCTTCCGATTCCTCGGATAACTTCTGCGTCTTTCAATGTTGCGTTTCGTGGGTCTGCTGCTCCAAATGCTACCATAATTATTCACCTCTAGGTGTGATAAGGCCTTTATCGACTGCCTCTTCATAAGTCCATGCTTTACCGTCTCCATTTATGGAGAAGTTACCGGAATTGTATGATGCTACTAGGCTGTTCCAAACACGAGCATAAATTGCTGCGTCTGTTTCAACCATTTCACCGTTAAGGTAATTTGCGACAACTTGCTTTGGTGCGGTTGTTGCTTCGACTACCTCGGAAACGGATTCGTCAGATGCTGGGGTTGCTTCTGCTAGAACCTTTTCTGGAACAGGTTCTGGGCGGGATGCTTCCCAAGATGCGATTAGGTTTTCAATAGTCTCGCTTGATAAGTCGTCGTGACCTTTCAAACCCATATCGGATGCTTTCTGTACCAAAGCGGTTCTTGCTTCTTCAGCAACTGCCGCCTCTCGTGCTTCGTTTTCACTAATTGTAGCGTTAGCCAAAACTAATTCAGCCTTTATGGCTTCAAGTTCGGCACTCATGTTTTCGATTTCGTCAGACATCGGGCTCACCTTTGGTTGATTCTCGTTAGACTCGCTCTGGTATATTAACTCATCACTTGCCTTGAGTTTTTCAACAACTTTAATATCTGCCCTTTCGTAAGCCGGTTTGTGTACGATAGCCAAATGGTCGAAGGTAAAGTCGGCCTCAAAAGTCATGCTACCATCCTCCGCCGTTGCGATAGGTATTCCCCACCCACCGATAGATACTCCGTACTCACCACGAGTCCATAGACCGGACTCTAATGCAGGGAATAATTCGGTACGCTTTACTTCTGCTACATAGTGTACTTCGTATTTGTTATCATCAATGTCAACAATAGATGCTTCTGTAACTACACCTACTACGGCATCATTTACGCCACCATCCATGTTTCGGGTAAAACCTACCCCCTTTTCTTTTGTTGGGGGATGGTTTAGTGTTAGGTCAGCCCCTATCATTTGACTAATAATCTTTTCAACACCGGCACGAGTTATTTGCCATTTGTTTTTGTTTAGTCCTTCGTGGAATGCTACACCGCTAATTTTTACAATAGAGTCACCGGATGCTTGGACAACGGCAACTGCCTCTGTAATCTTAGTATCAAAGAAAACATATTCAACAGATGCACTATGCAATTTCTTTTTATCCATACCATAACCGGCTTCTTTTTCGTCGGTTTTGAAAGTGTGGCCTTTGTGGGCTAACATACAAACATCTTTACTGTTACCCATACCAACACATCTTTCCATGTATTCGTCATGGGTTTCGGTTGTTGATGGTTTAGGTGGTTTAACCGCCGTAACCTCTTCTTTTTCTTTCTTCATACCCGACTCCACCTCTAGTGGTTCGTATAAATCTTCGGAAGATGTTAGTTTAGTTACTGATTTACCACCTTCCCACATTCGACAAGACCAATAACGAGCCTTTGTCTTGGGGCCTGGATTAGAGTCACATTGATGTCGTGCTCGGAATGATTTTCTTCGTGCTGGGTCATCACGCTTGATTTCCATATTAGGGTCACCAAAGCGTACAATGACTACTTTGCCTGCTGGGTTCTTTACATAGACACCAAACTTTTTTCTTTCTCCAGGTGTTCGGAATGGCTTATTGATAGTAACGGTTTTTCCTCCATACTTAGCAGCTTCGAGGGTTTCCATACTGGCAATAATAGTGAGTTGCCTTTCATCTTCGACGGCTTCTTCGGAGGCTCGTGGGTGGGATGAAGGCAATAGGTCGTTATCTTGTTTGTAGTTTGGGTTGCTTGGTCTTCCGTTTCTAAGCAAGTAAAGGAATGCTTTTGCACGAGCGATACCCCATCCACTCCTAGACATATTGGGAGCATGACTTGTGCTAAAAGCACCAGCACCCCTACGAAAGACAGACTTTAGCATACCCATACTTGCTTTGCTACCTTTACCTTTTTTGTTATGTTCGGTCATCATAGAGCGAAGGCGGGATTCGGTTCCTTTGCTCATACTAATTGATTTATTAGGTTTCTTTGCGGAACCTGGAGGATTCTTTTTAGAGCCTTTGCGCTTTTCGCTTGGTTTAGCGGGAGTCTTTCGTGGGTCGTTTTTCCCTGGCTTACCATATTGTAATGCCTCTACTGTTTTATCATTCATTTCTTATTTCCCCCTTTTTCCATAGCATGTTCGTGAAGTTGCTTTGTCTTTTCAATGTGCATTACATGGTCATGTTGTTGTAAATCTCGCTGTCTTTCGTGCTCTAACTCAACACCCATGTTATCAATTTCAACACTTTGTTCAGATTCCCACATACGAAGTACGGTACTTAGGGCTGGGCCAGCCACCCCACCAATTATTGCTATTAGTGCGATAAACCCATCAAGATTTTGTAATACTACATCGGGTTTCCAAATACCCATTCCAACTACTGCGCCACATGCAAGAAGCCAAAGATAGATTGCGGGTATTACTGTGCGCTTAACCATACGGTCATTAAACGACTGATTTTTTGGTTTCTTTATTTTAGCCATGCTATACCTCTCCATATTCTATTTTTAGTTGTCAGTATCATTTGAATCTTTACTTTCAATGTCTGGTTTGGATTCGTTTTCGGTAGAGTTTTCTCTAGGTAATTCGCCCTTTGGACTACTACTAGATTTTGTTTTTTTGTTCCCATTATCTTTCTTTTCGCCGATAATACGCAACCCTTGTTCTTCAGAAATTAATCCACTATCCCAACCCATAGTCGCTCTACGCATCCTATTCAAAGGTGTTTCTTCGTCGATTGGTAGGAATGTTAGGAAAGGTAAATCCTCATGCTTATGTGGTATGCCTAAAAGATTAAGATGCTTAGAAAATAGTTTGTGTACCGATTCGGTTAATACACCTTGTAGCCTAGTGATTGCAGATACTGCCCAAACATTAGCGTTGTAGGTAGCGGCAAAGGTTGAACCTCTTTCTTGTCCCGATGCAACTCGGGGGACATGTAAAACCGCTGCTATATCCGCATTTACTGAATCAAGGAAAGCAGATGCGTCGGGGATTGCATTTTTCAAATCGACATGGTGTATGTCTATGTAGGAAGGTAGAATAGGGATTTGGTCGCCGTCTAGGGTTTCTAGTAGTTTGGCGACATCGTTCATAATGCTTTTTAGTCTTTCCTGTTGTTCTGCTGGGTCTTGTATATGTTCAACGGCTTCCATACCAATAGTAATATATTGTTTTGTTAGACTATCTTCTAGTGCCACACGATTATTGATACTGTTATACTTTGCTCGGATAGGTTGTTTTAGAGCACTAAATCGTGACGCACCCCATATACCATAGGTCTTTCTTCCTAATCTATCTTGAAACCAATTAGAGCGATAATCAATTTTAATGTGCCACACTTCATCCGACTGAAATACCTGCGTATCAACTGCGTTTTCACGGAACAAGTAATAGTTAGCATCCATTACGGGATTGTCCTCGGTAATATGTCCGGTATATCCCGTCGATGTTATGTCTCTAATATCCACTCGCCTATCCATAATGGTAATTTGTTTTGCGGGTAAAGATTGAACCTTTGTGATACCTATACCCGCTTTACCAACAAGTTTGTTGATGTCATTACCATACACCATTAGGTTACGCATAGCCGAAATTAGAATATCATCAAAGTCGGTATCGTGAATTAATTGTTTTATTGCATTGCGAATACGGGCGTTTTTAGCCCCCCTATAATCAACGGAGTAGTTGTTAGCCGTCAATGACACGGAACGCACCGCACCGTTCAATTCTGGGTCTAATTTAACCATACTATCGTATAGGTCAAATGTTTGGTCATAGTTATCATATGATGAACGGGCTCTAGATGATTTAGTTAGGTCATCCGTGGACTTTAAAACATCACTAATGCCACCAAACACTTCAACGGGTGATGCTTTTCTAGCACCTACCGCTGTTGGGGTTACATCGGCTTTAATAGAAACCGGTTTTCTGAACGGGTTCCATAGCCTACGCCTCTCGCTCATGGTGTTCAAATAAGCCCATGTGTATTTGAACCAACCGCTCATAACCGGATTTTATTCTTTTGTTTATACACAAATAAAATAATCGGGTTACTGCTATGGTTGTATGTATTTTTTATTATTTCTTCTTAGGTAATAGGATAAAACTAAGAGTATAGTGGCTACAATCCGTAATTTGTCCCCCCACTATAAGCACAAATAATTAA
>UEXM01000726.1_pt1 | contig 32630 bp, 26 predicted proteins | sample 1796661 | NCBI WGS metagenome assembly UEXM01 (sample SAMEA4772469, study PRJEB27181) | metagenome
GGTAACGTAGGTATTGGTACTACTAGTCCTTCCTTTGCTGCAGGTAGTGGTTTAGAAATAGAAAGAGCAGGAATAGCTACATTAAGGTTACAGAATACAAGTACGGGAAAATCTACTGAAATAACCCAAGATACTAATTTTGAAATTGATACCTTAAATTCAGGTATGGATATTGTACTTGATGCTACTACAGACACTATTTTTGAAATAGCAGATAGTGAAATAGCAAGAATAAATTCTACAGGGTTAGGCATTGGTACTAGTAGTCCAAGTCAACTCTTATATGTTTCTGGTTCTGACCAAGGGTTAGTCACTTTGGATTCCTCTCATGCTGATGGTGCTTTTGCAACTTTTAAAACTGCAGGAACTATAAAAGGATATTTAGGTGGAGCCGCGGCTATAGCTAATGCTGGCCAAGATAATATTGCAGTTAGAGCTCAAAATGACTTAGTGTTTGCCACAGGAGGCGGTTCAGAACGTATGCGCATCGACTCAAGCGGTAACGTAGGTATTGGTACTACTAGTCCTGGTGCACTTTTAGAACTAAAAGAATCTTCTGCTGCAGAAGGTGATGCTGTAATTCGATTAAGAGGACATGGACTTAACGCCGACAATACTGTTTTAGGTGCAGTTGAATGGTTTAACGCCGACAGTAGCGGTGACCAACCTGGTGTAGTAGCAAGAGTAGAAGCACAGTCCGGCAACGCAAACGGTCATATGGGTGAATTGGTATTTAAGACTCATGACGGGAGCGAGGGTGGAGAAGGTTCAAGTCCGGTAGAACGTATGCGTATTGATGCAACCGGTAACACTACAATTAGTGGTGATTTAAATGTAGTAGGAGCTTTAAGTAAGGGTTCTGGTACGTTTAAAATTAAACACCCAGATCCTGAAAAGAAAGAAACTCAGTATTTATATCACTCTTTCGTAGAAAGTCCTACTGCCGGAGATAATATCTATAGATGGCAAATTGAAGTAGTAGACGGTACATCAGAAATAGAATTACCAGATTATTACAAATTCTTAAATGAAAATGATCAAGTATGGATTACCCCGGTCAAACATTTTGGACAGGCCTATGGAGAAGTAAATGAAGAACAGACACACCTTACAGTAACTGCTAACGCAGACGGTATCTACAACGTCCTATGTATAGGAACTAGAAAAGACGAAGTAGCTGTTAAAGCCTGGAGAGGTGTAGAAAGAAACGCTGCAGGGTAAGACGCTAGATTTTAATTACTCAGACTGTATTTATACTAGTATACAAAATATTAAAGTTAACTTAACACTATAACAACCATGGATTGGAAAATAGAAGAACTAGAATATAACAATGACTCTGATAAAGGAGTTACTGTAGCTCATTGGTCTTGTACACATACTACTGGATCTTATTCGGCAAGACAGATTGGTACCGTAGGATTATCTCCTATACCAACTGCTTCCGGATATATTGCTTACGATAGTTTAACTGAAGCAGACGTAATAAGGTGGGTACATCAAAGCGTAGATTCTGGCAGCATCTCTCAGTCTATAGCTAATAATATTAATCTACAAATTACTCCGGCTACTTTAAAAGGAATGCCTTGGTAATTCAAGAATTACTAAACTTACTGTTGTTTAATAAAGTATTCTAAACTATATTTATATGATATACCTTTAGAATATTTTTCTTATGTCTATAACCTTACGTAATACCAAAGGCACCCCTCTGTCTCATGCTGAGATGGATGCTAACTTCTCAGTTTTAACCGGTTCTATCGATGCAGGAGATGGACTATCTGGAGGCGGTCCGAAAAGCGGTTCAATAGAGTTTGCTGTAAATACAACAGTAGCTCGTACAGGTTCCAATACCTTTACTGGACCTCAAAATATACAATCCAGTCTTACAGCTTCTAGTGCTGCTATTACTACTATATCTGGCTCTTCTGTCACTTATACATCTGGTTCAATAGACAGAATTGATAGCACATCAAGCGGTATTACTACTATAACCGGTACTAATCTTACCTATACATCTGGTTCAATAGACAGAATTGATACTACTGCTGCAGGCATTACTACATTAACTGGAACTAATCTAACTTTTACTTCTAGTTCACTTTCTCGTTTAGACGTATCCGGAAACGGAGAAGTACAGGGAAATTTAAACGTAGGCGGTACAGTTACTGCTCAAGAGTTCCATACGGAATTTGTATCTGGTTCAATCATATTTGTGTCCGGTTCAACTAAGTTTGGAGATACATCTAACGATATACATTCTTTTTCAGGATCTTTACAAGTTTCCGGTTCAGGTAATCACTTTTTTACTGACGGTAACGTGGGGATTGGTACTTCTAGTCCTGGACAGAAGTTAGAAGTTAATGGCAGTATATTTGCCAATGGCGGGAATATAACAGGTTCTAATTTTAGAATAGGAGAGTATATCGTTCATAGCGGTGATACTGACACGTTTATTAGATTTCAAACTGACGATATAAGCTTAACTGCCGGTGGAAGTAATTTATTTAGAGTAGATAATACTGCACCTGTAAGAGAGATTATAGTTAATGAGGCCGGAGCTGCAACAAACTTTAGAGTTGAATCTGATACTGTAACGGCTGCTTTATTTGTTACCGGCTCTACCGGTAACGTAGGTATTGGTACTACTACTACTGACTCTCTTTTACATCTTTCCGGCTCTTCCAATAATGCTATTGTCACTCTAGAAAATAATGGTAACGGTAACGTATCCGGTATAGATTTTGTTAGAGAAAGAAGTTCCGGTACTGGAGTTAATGGTGGTTCAATTTTTGTTGAATCTAATACTGGACATACCCATTCCTCTATGTATCTGCAGACTCAAACTGCAGGAGCTGAAGCAGGAGTTACTTCTGCGTTAACAGACGATAACGGTGTTAGAGTTATTTTAGGAGGAGGAAATGGAATAGGGTCCTTTATCGTAGAAAATGGATCAAGCGAAAGTTTAAGAATTAATAAAGACGGTAACGTAGGTATTGGTACTACTAGTCCAACATCTTACGGTTCAGCTGTAAGAACTTTAGAAATACGAGGGAATACAGGTACAGGTAGCGGATTAGTTAGAGTCTCAAATGCAGATAATTCTGTAGGTACCTCGTTATATTCTAGTACTAGTGCAGGTACCTTAAATGTTCAAACTAACCATCCTCTTACTTTCGCTACTAACAACAGCGAACGTATGCGCATCGATACAAGTGGTAATATAGGTATTGGTACTAGTAGTCCAAGTCAACTCTTATATGTTTCTGGTTCTGACCAAGGGTTAGTTACTTTGGATTCCTCTAATGCTGATGGTGCTTATGCAACTTTTAAAACTGCAGGAACTATAAAAGGATATTTAGGTGGAGCCCAAGCTATTGCTAATGCTGGCCAAGATAATTTGGCAGTTAGAGCTCAAAATGACTTAGTGTTTGCCACAGGAGGCGGTTCAGAACGTATGCGCATCGACTCAAGCGGTAACGTAGGTATTGGTACTACTACTCCTTCTTCCTTATTTGATGTACATGGTAGTAGCAAACTCGGTAATACTAATTCTCATAGGTTAGATATATTAGGACAAACCATAGCTTTATCCGGTTCTAATACTACTATAGAGCACAAAGCAGCATCAGGTAATTTAAGAATACAAACTACTGGAGGATCTAATAATAAACTTATTCTTTCGTCTTCCGGAGATATAGAAGTAGAACAATCAGTTACAGTTAAGAATTTAGACACCTCTATACAGTCATCAGGATACCAATCAGGATTTGCCGGTCAAGGCTTTGATATTAATTTTTCAGGAAAATCTTCGGCTGAGTTTGATGACCTTACTGTAAGAGGCTCTATGAGAGTATTCGAATTAATAATTAATCAAGTTAGAGCTACTAATGGTTCATTATTTGTTAGCTCAACCGGTAAAGTTGACTCTGTTGAAGACTTAGGAAGTGGTAACTTTGCTCTTACTTTTGATACCGGTTCAGGTACTGTAGGACATGGATTTACTGAAAATGACGTCATTAGAGCCCAGCAAGTTAATAGAAATGCTATTGCCAATGCCGGTCAAACTCAAAGCCTTGATGATAACCTAGTATTTAGGTCTGACCTAACGGTAACATCAGTTCAAGATTTAAAAATAGTTACTGCATCTTTATCTTCTAGCTCTACTCCACCTTCAGCAAGTTTTGATTTTGTAAGATTAGGGAATACTTCTAATACTAATCGTCAAGGGAATATTTATCTAACCTCAGACGATAATAAAGCCCCTTTTATAGATATAGTAGACGGAATTACTTCTCATTCAGATTTTAATAATTCTGCTACGGAGGGCGGTACTAAAGTTCGTATCGGTAAAATAGACGGAATAAATTCTCCGATTTTTGGGGATTTAACCGGATTCGGTATGTGGGCGTCTGGATCTGTTTACTTAGAAGGAGGTATAAATGCTACCTCGGGCCTTGTAGCAGGTTGGGCGATAAATACTGGCGTAATTCAAAGTAATAATATCTTTATACAGTCTTCTGGTTCAGCCGGTGGAGAACTTATTAAAATAGGGCAGACCGCTGGTATGTCAGGTAATGGTATATTCTTATCAGGATCTGGAGATTTCAATTTACAAAGCGATGGTAGTAATTTTATAAGAAAGAGTGGAACAGATATTCAAGTAAGATCTGAAAACTTTATACTTAATACTTCTAAATTAAAAATAGATTCTACTGCTGGGGGTAGCGGTAGTATAGCCATGGGAGCTACTCCACCTACTAGCTTTAATTCAGGTACAGGATTTTTCGTAGACGGTTCTGGTAAGTTTCTATTAGGCAATTCAGGTGGTAGTAAGATAACTTTTGATGGTAGTAATGTTAATGTAGTAGGTTCAATAACTATTAGTAATCCTGGAGATATAGACATCTCTACCGTAAACAACGATTCAGGATTTACTGATGATACTGCTGCTACTGCAGCTAGTGCTTCTGCGGCTACAGTAAGTAGTTCTGAAGCTGCTATTAGAACCCAAGTTAGACTTACCTCAAATGGTATGGAACTTGCTGATCAAAGTAGTAATATATTAGCTAGTTACGGTACTACTACGACAATAGGTAGAGATGCTAATAATCAGTCAAGAATTTTTATAGATAGTGATTCAGTTGACTTAATAGTAGATAGTGGAGGAACAGATACCACTCAAGCCTCTTTCGGTGCCACTACAGTAGTAGGTGCTACAGGCAGCGAACATATAAGAATATCAGGGTCAGGTTTAGAGATTAAAGATGGCTCAACTACTAGAATTTCAATGAACGGTTCTGGTATGCAAATAGGTTCAGTAGCTAACGGTATCACTTTAGATGCTAGCGGTAATGCAACTTTTAACGGTGAAATTACGATAAGTTCAGGTTTAGCTAATTCTATTAGTGGATCTATTACCGGACAAACGGGTTCTCTTGATACAGCTATAAATAGCGCTCAGGGAACAGCAAATACTGCCACCGGCTCTGCTGCTACTGCTCAAGCAGCCGCCCTAGCTGCTCAAGGTACGGCAAATGCCGCCACCGGGTCTGCTGCAACGGCACAGTCTGCGATAGATACTATGGAGACTCAAGTAGTTCTTTCTAGTGCAGGGATGGACTTAAGAAATAATAGTAACGTAAATGTTGCTACTTTTGGAACTACTACCAAGTTTTTCGACGGAGTAGGTCATGCAGCCGCCAATAGAAAGTTACAACTAAATGCTAGCGGTATTACTGCTTTTGGAGACGATACTACTACTTATGCTGAAGTTACTTCTACAGGTTTAGGAATAGTCGAAAGCGATGTTAATGTAGCATCTTTTGGCTCTTCAGTAAGGGTAGGTAAAAACGCAGCTGATAAAACAGCTTTAAGGATAGATAGTTCAGGTAACCTATCTATAGGTACCTCAGGTACTACTAATTTTTCAGCTGACAGTTCTGGAAACGTTACTATGGCAGGTACAGTTACTGCGACAGCTGGTGCTATAGGCGGCTTTGGTATTTCAGCTACTACTATATCCTCATCTAATGCTGATTTAATATTAAGAAACAACGGACAGATAACCGGCTCTAATGTTTTATTTGACGATGGAACCATAGGTGGGTTCTCTATTACTGGAACTGCTATTTCGTCTTCGAATAATAATTTAATATTAAGGAATAACGGACAGATTACTGGTTCCAATGTTTTATTTGACGATGGAACTATTGGAGGTTTTTCTCTTACTGCTACATCTATTTCATCCTCTAATAATAGTCTTATATTAAAAAGCAATGGTCAAATAACTGCTTCTAGTGCTGATCTTAGTGGAAAAATTACAGCTGAATCTGGAGAAGTAGGTGGTTTTGCTATTACTGCAACCGCTGTTTCGTCATCTAATAATAGCTTAATACTTAGAAGTAATGGTCAAATAACAGCATCTAGTGCAGATCTTACTGGTAAAATTACGGCAACAAGTGGGGAAGTCGGTGGTTTTGCCATTACCGGTACTGCTATTTCATCTTCGAATAATAGTCTTATTTTAAAAAGCAATGGTCAAATAACTGCTTCAAGTGCTGATCTTTCTGGTAAAATTACTGCTACAAGTGGTGAAGTTGGTGGTTTTGCCATTACAGGAACTGCTGTTTCTTCATCTAATGACCAATTAATACTTAGAAGTAGCGGACAAATAACAGCATCTAACGTAGATCTTTCTGGTAAAATTACTGCTACAAGTGGTGAAGTTGGTGGCTTTTCAATTACAGGAACTGCTATTTCATCATCTAATAATAATCTTATCTTAAAAAGTAATGGTGAAATCACTGGTACTAGCGGTACTATTGGAGGATGGACGTTAGGATCCGATAGTTTTACAAACGGTAACGTTAAATTATCTAATGCAGCTGATAATAAAGGCCTTATAATTACTGCTGCATCAGGACCTAACATACTCCAGGTAGGTGAATTCGATGACGTTACTCCTACTTCTACTGTGTTAAGCTTTCCAGCAACTGTGGACGAATCAGCTGCTTCTTCAAGTCTATTTGTTAGTAGTTTTCCAAGAACAATTGGCTTTGATGGAACCGGTAACGCAGAAAAAGGAGCAAGATTATTATATGAAATAGATACTGCAATAAATTCAAAAGATACTATTAACATAGTACAGCCAGTATCTTTTGGGTACTTAATGGAAGATGGAAGTATAGCTGGTGTAACTAAATTTGCTCACGTTACTGCATCGTTAATTAAAGGTACTGAAGTAGTAGCTCAAACAGCAGTACAAAGAAGTAGTATTTACCCTTCTTCCGCAGTACTCAACATACAACATTACTATACCGGAAGTAACGTAGGTTCTGGAACTTTTAAACTACAGATAGACTATAGATCGCACTATAATAGAAATTCAGATCCTGCTAACTTTAATGAAGTAACGTTAACCGGATACCAAGGTACAAAAGATACAGCTTTAGTTAATATAACAAATAACCAAGCTTTATTCTACCAGGGACCTAATAGAAAATTTGAATGGACTCCTGGAGGACTCACCTTTAATGTGGGTGAGGTAGATATAGCTAATATTAATACTGAAGGTATTAAGTTAAAAGAATCAGGTTCCATAAGTCTTGATGCCGGTAATATAGGTATCTTTAACGGCGGTATAGATGTAGGTGGAGATAATAGTCACGTATTCATTTCAGAAAATGATTTTGTAGATCCAGAAGGATATAAGTTCTTTGTAAACTCTGATAATTCAGAGATGATTCTACTAAATAAAGCTCAAGTTGGTACTATCTCAATGATAGTAGATGGAGCTGGAGGTCAACCTGAATTCGCTATTCGTCGAACTACTTCTAATACTGAAGTATTTAGAATAGACGAAAACGGTAAAGTAGGAATAGGAGGGGTAGATCCTAGTGAAAAATTACACGTAGATGGTAACGGTCTTCTTACAGGCAAATTAGGGTTAGGTGGAGTTACTCCTACTTCTACTTTAACTGTTAGTAGTGCTACCGGTGGAGCAGAAAGTTGGGTAGGAGGTATATTAGTAGAAAATACATCTACAACTACAGGAGAACCAGCTATAGCTTTTAGAAATGCAGGTTCCAGTGGAACTGGGGATAATAGATGGGTGTTAGGTTTAAATCAATCTGCTAATTTTGATATAGCATATGGTGATTCAACAGGTACAGTTTTTACTAATGCTAATACTGCTATTAGGATAGGCACTAATAAAAACGTAGGTATAGGCGGGGTATTTACAGGTGCTCGATTAGATATAGTACAGTCAGCAGATTCAGCCGGCGGTGGAATAAGATTAAGAGAATCAGACGATACTAATGACTATTGGGATATATTTTTAGGTACAGACGATAAACTATTTTTCCATTATACTGGCGGGGGTAACGGAGGTTTTATAGATGACGGCGTTACTTCAAATCAAATGAATTTTACTGGACAGCACCGTTCTAATATTTCTTCAACCTACGATAACATAACAGCAATTTCGAGCAGTGAAAGAATTGGTTTAATAGTCTCTGCTGACGGTACCTATTCCAATATTGACGGAGGTACTGATCCAACTATTAATGACTCTTTACCTAATATTACTCTCTCAACTACAGCTAAAGATAAGAAAGTATTCGGAGTAATATCAGATGAAGAAGATCTAACTGATGGTATAAGAACCTACAGTCAAGGCAACTTTGTATCAACTTACGAGGTTTCAGGATCTGAATCTGGTAGAACGTTTGTAAACTCTATAGGGGAAGGGGGTATATGGGTATCAAATTACTCTGGATCTCTTGAGAATGGAGATTATATTACTACTTCTCCGTTATCCGGTATAGGTATGAAACAAGCTGACGATTTACTACATAACTATACTGTTGCAAAAATAACTCAAGATTGTACTTTTAATGATGCAGGTAAATATACAGAAGTTGAATTCTCCGGGAGTACATACCGTAAGCAGTTTGTTGGCTGTACCTATCATTGCGGATAATAAGTTGATCTTTAAAAGAATCTTTTTTATATTTAAGAATAATTATTAAAAATAACGTTATAAACAACCTCAAACATAATTATGGCAGCTCCAATAACATTAGAACAAGAAGAACTACAACGTATCGCTAGTATTCAACAAGTATCTCAAAACATTACTTTTGAATTCGGTAGTATTGAATTAGCTAAACGTGCTTTAGAAGCCCGTGAAGACCGAGCTGATGAAGCTTTAGAAGCTCTCAAAATTTCTGAAAACGAATTAGTACAATCATTATCTGAGAAATACGGAGATGGTTCTATCAACTTGCAGGACGGTACTTTTGAACCAAGCCCGCAAATGACAGTACCGGCAAGTCCGGCTGTACAGGAAGTAACCGAAGGGGTGTCTGCCGAATAAGGTAGACCCTCTTAAGGGTTTCGGTTTTTAAGTTCTATTTATTTAAGAGTCTTCCTGAAAAATACTCTCCTGTTTGGAAGATTAAATCATATTTATATATAAGAATCTCAAAGAACTTAAACAAACCCTAACATGGCAGAAACAATTATTTCACCCGGTGTATTTACGAGAGAGAATGATTTATCTTTTGTAGCACCTGCACCCGCCGAAGCCGGAACCGCCTTTATAGGTCCAACAGTTAAAGGACCTGTTGAGATCCCAACCGTAGTAACTTCATACGGGCAGTATCAAAGAATCTTTGGTTCTACCTTCGAGTCTGGATCCACAAAACAAGAATTTTTAACTTCTATTTCCGTCCGTAGTTTCTTCAACCAAGGCGGATCTACTGCATTAATTACAAGAGTAGTAAACGGAAGTTTTGCAGCAGCTAGCAATACCCATATCTCTTCTTCTGCTAAATCAAGCAGTCAGCCTTTCGAATTAGAAACTCTAGGCAAAGGAGTTATCTATAACAACTCAACCGGTGCAAGCGATTCAGGTAAGCAAAATGCTGATGGATCTCTAATGACAGGTTCTTTTGATAATTTAAGATGGGAAGTATCTAATGTTAGTAATGCAAAAGGGACTTTTACTCTCTCAGTAAGAAGAGGTGACGATAATAATAAAGAAAAAGTAGTATTAGAAACTTTCAATAATCTTTCTTTAGATCCTAATTCAGATAACTATATCGAAAGTTCTATAGGTAACCAAGTAAAAAGTTTATCTGGCGATTATATATCAACAACTGGTGAATATCCAAATATATCGAATTTTGTAAGAGTTAAATCAGTTGATTTACCTACATTAAATTACTTAGGTAACGACGGTACTACAGTTCTTACTGATACTGCAGGAGCCAGTTACAGCTCTTCACTACCAATAGTAGGATCAGGATCTTTCCACGGTGCTACTGGAGCAATAGATCAATCAGGTTCAGTATACTATAACGGATTTACTAATACAGATAGTCAAGGTTTAGTAGGAGCTAATTATAACTCAGTTATTACTTTGCTAGAAAATACAGATGACTTTCAATTTAAAGTAATAGCAGCACCTGGTCTAATTTCTGACGTACATTCAACTCAAGTCAACAACCTTATTTCACTAGCCGAGACTAGAGGAGATTGTATATTCGTATTAGATACAGCAGATTTCGGAGAAGCACCCGCAGCAGTAGTAGCTAAAGCAGATACATTAAACAGTTCCTATGCAGCTACTTACTACCCATATGTTCAGGTAGGTACTGAGACAGGTAAGAATCAATTCGTACCACCTTCAGTAGTAGTACCAGGAGTATATGTCGCTAACGATAATAGCTCAGCTCCTTGGTTTGCACCTGCCGGTCTTAATAGAGGTGGTATTCCTGGAGTAATTCAAGCAGAGAGAAAGGTAAGTAAAGCACAACGTGACTCATTATATGACGGTAACGTTAACCCAATAGCTACTTTCCCAGGTTCAGGTATTGCAATATTTGGTCAGAAGACATTACAGAAAAGACCTACTGCATTGGATAGAATTAATGTAAGAAGATTATTAATTGAATTAAAGAAATTCTTCGGCGACCAAGCAAGAAACTTAGTATTTGAACAAAATACAATTAATACAAGAAATAGATTCTTATCAGCTGTTAACCCATACTTAGAATCAGTGGTACAGAGACAAGGATTATTTGCTTACAGAGTAGTAATGGATGACACTAACAATACTGCAGACGTAATTGACAGAAACCAACTTGTCGGTCAGGTATTTATACAGCCAGCTAAAACAGCTGAGTTTATAGTACTAGACTTTACTATTGAGCCTACGGGAGCAAGTTTTACAGTATAATTTTTAACTAGTATATTTATATTAAAATAAGAGAAATATGGCAGTATTAGACGCAAATGAAATCATGTTTAGAGCATTTGAACCTAAAGTTCAAAATCGCTTTGTAATGTATTTCGACGATATCCCCTCTTTCATGGTAAAGACAGCTTCTGCTCCCTCTTTTACGGACGAAGTAATCAAACTTGACCATATTAACAGCTACAGAAAAATTAGAGGAAAAAGAGAGTGGGATGCTATTGACATCACAATGTACGACCCTATTACTCCTTCTGGTGCTCAAGCCGTAATGGAATGGGCAAGAAGCTCTTACGAATCTGTAACCGGTCGTGCCGGATACTCAGACAACTATAAGAAAGATGTAACTTTAAATCAATTAGGTCCTGCTGGTGATATAGTAGGTGAATGGATTATTAAAGGTGCATTTATCGAATCAGCTGATTTTGGCGAGTATGATTGGGCAAATTCAGATGTAGCTGAGCTATCAGTAACCATGGCAATGGATTATTGTATCTTAAACTACTAAGAAAATAAAAGTATATTAATATACAATGAGAAGCCTGGCAGGAATGTCCGGCTTTTCTTATATTATCAGTTGTAATTTAAAAAGTTTATTCATATATATTTATATTAAACGAGTTTTAACCAATCCCAAACAATGGAAAATCAGTTTCAATTCCCAACAGAAGTTGTAGACCTGCCTTCTAAAGGCTTACTTTACCCAAAAGACTCCCCTTTATCTTCCGGTACTATCGAAATGAAGTACATGACAGCTAAGGAAGAAGATATACTAACTAATGTAAACTATATACAAAAAGGTATAGTAATAGATAAACTTCTTCAATCTTTGATAGTTACTGAAGTTGATTATAATGAAATACTTATAGGAGATAAGAATGCTATACTTGTAGCAGCTCGTATTCTAGGATACGGAAAAGAGTATTCTATTAACTATTTAGGTAGAAAGTTAGAAATAGACTTATCGACATTAGAAAATAAAGATATCGATGAAGACCTTTTCAAAGACGGTAAAAATGAGTTTAACTTTACTCTTCCAACTACTGAAACTCAGTTAGTATTTAAACTTCTTACTCACGGAGACGAAAAAGAAATAGAACAAGAAATTATAGGACTAAGAAAGATAGATAGTGAAAGTAGTCCTGAACTGACAACAAGATTAAAGAAAATGATCTTATCTGTTGATGGGGAAACTCAAATTGGGAAAATTGGTCAGTTTGTAGATAACTTATTTTTAGCCCGAGACAGTAGAGTATTCAGAGCTTACGTATCAGCAATTCAACCGGACATAGACCTTACAGTATATCCTCCTGAAGGTCCGGAAGGAGGTATTCAAGTCCCAATAGGGATAGACTTTTTTTGGCCTGACGCAGGAATATAGAGTACAAATTTTTGGTCTTATTCATGATATAGTTTTCCACGGTAACGGTGGATACTCATATAATGACGTTTACAATATGCCTGTATGGTTACGTAAATTTACTGCACATAAAATATCAGAATTCAATCAAAAACAGTCTAAAGAATACGAAAAAGCTAATAAGGGAAGTAAAACTACCGCTGCTCCTAAAGGTCCAGCTATTAAATCACCTACTTACAGTACTAAGGCTCGTAAATAATGCGGGCCTTAACTATTTATAGGTATATATTATATTTCTATGAACGAAGATTTAAAAAAATTATTAGAAGAAATAACTGATCCTAACAGTAAGGCTGCCGCTGAAGCTCTATTTAAAAACATAGCCGGATCAGCTACAGAGGGTAAGAAAGTAACATCAGCGCTACTTACCGTTCGTAGAGCATTTATTGACGTTAACGAACAAGCTCAAGAATTTACGGAGTCTTTTGCATCTAGTTTACAGGAAATAACTAAATCTAATATAGCCTTAGGGCAGGTAAGAAAATCAACGAGAAGTTTATTAAGTATTTCTCAAAAACTTCAAGATAGTAATGCCGGGATAAATACTCTGTCTATTAAAGAGTTAGCAGCTTTAAAAGCCAAAGCTAGTATCGAGAAAGCAAGACTAATAGACTCAGCTAACTTTCTTAAAAATCAATTTGGTCTTAATAACTTAAAAGGTGAAGAACTAAAAACCCGAATACAAGCACTAGAGGAGTCTAATGCTCTCAGTAGCGAACAAGCTAGTATTTTAAGACAGGCGGATGAAGGGTTTACTAATGTAGATAAATTTATTACTAGTATAGAACTTGCCGAAGAAAGCCAGGCACAACTTAACCGTATGACTGGTTTAACTGGAGCTGCATTAAGCAATCTAAATAGAATTGGTGTACGTGCATTAGGTGGATTGGGAATTAATTTAGGTGCATTAGAAGAAGACCTTAAAGGAGCCGAAAAAGCAGCGATTAACGCCGCTGAAAAAATAAGACTTGCTGCTGATGCAGCCATGGACCCCCCTAACGAACAAAAAGCTAGATTTGAGGCTTTAAAAGCAGCATTACCAGGAGTTGGAAAAGCTTTAGGAACAGCATTAATAGATCCTCTAACAATAGGATTAGTTTCAACTAAAAATCTTTTTGAAGCTTTCAAAGAATTAGATAAAGCTCAAACTGGTTTTAAGCAGTTAACTGGCGATACTGCTGATACTTTCGCACAGTTAACATCGAATGCAGCTACAGCAGTAGAAGTAATTGAAGTAGCAAGTTCATTAACTCGTCAGTTAGGTACTAATGCGGAGGCTATTTTTGGCCCTGAAACTCTCTTACAGATTACCGAGGCTAAAAATTTATTAGGCTTAACAGCCGAGCAGGCTTCTGATTTAGCTGTTCTAAGTAAAGTATCTGGTGTAAATGCTGAATCATTTCAACAACAGTTAGATGCCGGAGCAGATAATGCAAACAGATTAGCCGGTTCTGCTATTTCATCTAAGATAGCCCTAGAGGACGTATTATCAGTATCCGACGGCATACAGCTTTCTTTAGGAGGTAGCGGAGAAAGATTAGGAGAAGCTGCAGTAGCTGCAAGGGCATTAGGTTTAGAACTTAGCGAAGTAGATGCTATAGCTAGTAGTTTACTAGATTTTGAAAGCTCTATTGAAAACGAATTACAAGCTCAATTACTTACGGGACGGCAGCTTAATTTAACTCGAGCAAGGGAATTAGCTTTAAATAACGATTTAGCCGGTGTAGCTGAAGAATTAACTACTAATATAGTTTCTAGTGCTGAGTTCTCCAATATGAATCGAATAGCTCAAGAGGGTCTAGCATCAGCTATTGGAGTAAGTAGAGATCAATTAGCACGTATGATTATTCAGCAAGATATGAATAATAGTCTTACTGAAGAGCAAAGAGCTGAGATGTTAGGGATGACTTTGGAACAATTTCGTCAGCAAGAAGCCGCTGAAGCACTTAGGAGGTCCTTCCAAGGAATAGCTCAAGCAGTAGCAGGTATAATTCAACCTATACTTAATCTTGTAGCAGGACAAGAAAAGCTTATACAAGGAGCAATAGTTTTTGCAGGAATTTTAAAAACAACAACGCTACTACAAAAAGGGTTTAACATTGCTGCAAGTATTGGTACAGCTTTAAAAAAACAAGAAAATAGAGCTCTGGCTGCAGCTGGTAAACAATTGCTTATAAATAATTTGTTAGAGAAACAAGGACTAAGAACTTCGATGGCTAAAGCTGTAGCTTTTGCTGTTGCTAATCCTGCAAAAGCTGCCTTAGGATTAGCACTTGCAGGCGGAATTACTGCGGCAATAGTTAGATCTTTAACAAAGGTAGACGATGCAGTTATTGGTCCACAAGGCGGCCTTATAGTCTCAGGACCTGAAGGATCATTTCAACTCAACCCTAATGATAGTATTATTGCCGGTACTAACCTTGCACCTGCATCTCTTACCCCTCCTCCTGGGTTATCATTAGAAGCACCTGATATGCAGCCGCAAACTACGACGACTATATCAATGAAGGAAGTCGAAAGCAAATTAGACCAGCTTATATCTATAGTTAAAGAAGGCGGGGACGTTTACATGGACGGAAATAAAGTAGGAACTGCTGTAGTTTTATCATCATATAAAAGTTCATAATTTAAATATTTATAATAAAAAAAATCATGTCAATAATAGATAACTATAAAAAATCAGACTTAGGACTAAAAGGCGAAACTCCTAAAGTCAAATTAGGAGCAACTTCATCCTCTCCTAATCTTGTATTTGATCCAACACCTGGTTCTCAAGGTGATGAAGAATACAATATTACATCTGAACTTGATTTAGATGGAAAAAAGCCTAAAGCATACAGAGATAACACCCCTGAGGGAGCAAGCTTTTAATTATATTTAATGTCTATAGTAAGAGTTAAAACGGACTTAAAGAGTCTTAAGTATGCTGATCTCAGTAGTAAGGTAGGACCACCGGTACAAAAGGATATAAATAATCCTCCTAAGTACAGTAGATTTAGTAAACCCATTACGGCTAGGGTTGATGATACCGTACGTATGACCCGTTTACTGGTAGCCAATAGAGGTACTTTAAGTCAAGCAGCTAGTAATTTTCAGGCTAATCAAGCTATTATTGCTACGGTTAAGTCTATAAATGCAGTTCAAAAAGCAAAGAGAGATGCTACTGAAGGTAAGCAGTCATTTAAACAAGTAGCAGGTACGGTAGGATCTCAAATAGCAGGTTCGGCCTTAGATGCAGGTAAGACAGTTGCCGGTATCTTAGCCCAAGTACCAGTAGCTGGAACCGGTACCCATTTTATTTATGCTCCGGCTATGGGGACTCAATATCTTAAAAACTCCGGACAGAGTAATGATACTGAAAAAGGCCGTTTAGGTAGGTTCTTACAAGGTATAGCTCAATTCTCTGGCATAGCCGGAGGTGGTGGAGTTGATGGCGCAAGGAATGCATTAGCTGGAGTTACTATTATTGCCGACTCCGTACCGTCAAAAGGAGATAAAGGTAAAGTTACTTATAGTAGTTACGGTGCAGGTGAAAATAGTAATGCTAATGTAAAAGAAACCTTCACTAATTCAGATTTAAGAGCCGGTCTTGACGTATTAGACGAGGGGAGTAATCGGGCTACTAAATTACCTACCGGGGATAATAACCAAATTTTTAAAGAAAAGTATACCCGTTATTCTTCATTAGGATCAACAATGCAGTCTGACTCAGACGGTACAGTTAGATTTGAAAATAGTATTACTGAAGAAGAAAATATCGTCAGAGAAAAAGATACATTATTAAAAAATAAAAAGTCAAACTTAAATCAACTTACTAAAGATCAAGAAAAATCTTTTATTAAGGATGTTAATGGCAAGTTCGATAAAAACTTTACTCAAGCCAAGTATACTGACGATACTGTTTCTATAAGAGTCATGACTAGTAGAGGTAACTCTTCTCCTTTTAAGCTAGGTGAATCAACAGGGGATCAAAGAAATTTAGTATTTGAACCTACGGTAAAATTAACTGATGATTTAGCTGATATAATACCTTTCGAATTCCAGATACTCCAACCCGATAGAGACCCTCAATATGTTTTTTTTAGAGCTTACTTAGATTCATTTAATGATAATTTTACAGGTAACTGGGCAGGTACAAAGTATATAGGAAGAGCAGACGAACTTTATGTTTATGATGGATTTTCAAGAGAAGTAAGTTTTGACTTTAAAATAGCAGCAATGTCTCAAGAAGAGCTCACTCCTCTATATAATAAATTAAATTTCTTTGTTAGTAGCACTGCACCTACGTATGGCGAAAATACTACTTTTATGAGAGGTATTTATTCTAAAGTTACTATTGGCGATTATTTACAAGCCGTTCCTGGCTTTTTTAAGAATATTAGCCTATCTTGGGATAAGAGCTACCCTTGGGAGACAGGATTTAATGCTAACGGAGAAGAAAACGGCGCACCTCGTAACCCAACCGTTCTTAACGTTTCTACTACATATCAACCAGTCCATAACTTTAATCCGGCTTTCAATCAATCATTTATAGGGAAACCAGTTGGCTAAACGATATAATAATATAACAACTAGAGTAAATGAAAATGGTAGACGGTATAGACGTAATCCTATCTACCCTCAAATACCTACCACTTCAGAAGATATTTTTATTATAGCGTCGGAGGGAGATAGATACGATACTTTAGCTAATGTATACTATGGAGATCCATCTCTTTGGTGGATTATTTCGTCTGCAAATTCTTCATCTAATCGTGCTAGTTTAATTCCAAACTTAGGTACTCAAATTCGTATCCCGTACGACAAGCAAGTGGCAATAAACTTATTTAATTCTCTAAATCTTAACAGATAGGAGAAGTATGAGTAGTTTTTTAGGCGAAAGTATAGATGAAAAAGTAGTTGAGCAACTTGAAGTCCGTCAAAAGGTTATAAGTAGAGATACTGAGTATATTCAATACTACTTTAAATACAAGTCAGTTAATAATGCCTGGATTCGACTAACCTCAGGTGTAGATACTTTAGATGCTAATGGTAAATTTACTCCAAACCTAGCTAAAAATTTTATTTTATCCGGTGGGGTATTAAAATGGGATGGCAAACGTTTTGTTAGAAATGAAAATTTTGCCCCTACTGGTAATTCTGGAAGGTATAACGTAGACGAAACTTTCGGAGTTAGACCTGAACCAGGTATTACTTCATTCTCTATTCAACATAAAAATTCTTTCGGAACTATTAGAGAAGCAGCAATTGAATTTGTAGTCTGGACTAAAGAAGATTTTGATAAAGCAGATAAACTATTTTTTAGAGCCGGATTTACCGTAGTATGTGAATGGGGTAACGCAGGTTACGTTAGTAACAGTAACGAGTTCGTTGATACTACTTCAACTAATAACTATGATAAAATATTTGGCTATGAAAAGGAAGGGTTATCTAAAGTTGAATCGAATTTAGAAACTAATAAAGAAACTTCTAGTTTTAATTATGATGCTTTTATAGGTTTAGTAACTAACTTTTCTTGGAGTCTAAGACCAGATGGAGGTTATAATTGTAGTGTTAGAGTTGTTTCTAAAGGAGCAATTATAGAATCATTAAAGCTAGATACCGGAGAAGACTCTAGTACTGGTTTATCATTACAGCAAATCGAAGAAAAATTTTATTCTATTAAAGCTCCTAATCCTGAAAACGAAGACGACGAACCAGAAATAAATTCTAGTACTGAGATAGAGTTAAAACAAAGACGGACTTTGTTAGATTTTTTCTGTATAGGTGTAGAAAAAATTCCATTAGGAGATAAGTCCGAGGCCGGGGAGACTATCACATACTCTAATTTTAAAAGTCAAATTTATACTACCGGAGCAAGAAAGCTTAAGCAGCAAAGAAATATAGTTGGTCGTAGCAAACCTGAAGATATAAAAGAGCTAAATCCTTTAGTAAATATTTTAAAGGATGAGGGTATAAAAGATGAAGAATTTTTAGTTACAGGATTCGATGGAGGAAGTACTCAAGATAAAGACACCGGTAATTTCAGATACATCTCTCTTCGAACTTTTCTAGCTTTAGTTAATGCATCTTTTATAAGCACCGACGATAAAGTTTTTCCAAAATTTTCTATCGATTATAATGATTATAAAGAGTATGCTACCTTCGAGAATCATTTTTCATACGATCCGTCCTTAGTACTTTTACCTAAGACACCTACTCAACCGGAACTGCAAAAGCCTATAAAAGAGGTACAAAAAAGAATTGCAATAGAAAATATTTTTAGAAGTGTATTTCGTTTTCCTCCAAAAGTATTCGAAGCAAATGAGGTAATTGCTTTTCTTCAAGTAGTTATAAACAATACAAGTGAGAATATAGAAAGGCATTCGTCTAAAATTACAAAAAAAGAAACTGAAGAAGAAAAGCTTAATAATATACTCAATATTCATATAAGTACTAAATTAATAAGAAATAGTTTAGACGCTAGTTTGTCATCGAACGAAGTTGAATCTACAACCTTATTAAGTTTTATGAAAAGCATTCTAAAACAAATAAATCAAAATTTAGGAGGCATTAACGAACTAGATGTGCATTACGACGATAGTACTAATTTATTTTCTATAGTAGATAGAGATCAAGCTAGCAGAACACTAGTATCTAAGAACGTAGCGACTATTAATCTTTCAGGATTAAGCTCAATTGTTTCTTCGGTTGAATTACAGACCAAACTTTCATCTGAACTAACCTCTCAAATAGCCATATCAGCTAATGCCAGTAATAGTAATAGCTTATCAGGCAATGCGAATTTATCATTCTTTAATAAAGGAGTTTTAGATAGATTTAAGCAAGTCGAAGCGCCGCAGAGAACAGAAGAGGAAACGGACGCTGCATTAGATCAAGCCTTTTCAGATCTAATAGAAAAAAGAAATAAAGAAGAAGAAAGATTAAAAACCTTCTATAATAATTTGTTTAACGCTTATATGACTTTTAATAATCAAATAATTGATTTTACCTTTAAAGGAAAGTACGATAAGAGTTTATTTGATAAAATAAGAGGAGAAGCTTTATCTCGAACCAAAAAAGCCTATCTTGGAGGACTAACCACAGCCCCATCCGGTTTTATTCCATTTACTATCTCTATAAAAATAGACGGAATCTCAGGATTAAAGATAGGTCAAGTATTTAAGTTAGGAGATAAAGAGGTACCATCTCCACTACTTCCTGAAGCTTATAATAAGGTAGCGTTTCTAATTACCGGGCTTGACTCCTCTATAGAAAACAATAAGTGGTATACAACAGTAAGGGCGTTGACTTACAATCTACCATTAAATCCTAAAAAAGGTAATAGCGGGGGTAAATTTGTATCTTCCTAAAAATAAATATAGAATCAAAAAAACCTTTGGTAACGAATTTAAAGATAAAGAAGGTACGGAGTATATAGGAAGTTACATTGAACTTGCCGACGGAAGAGTTTTTGCAGGAGATAATTTAGCCTCTCCTAAAGGATTACTAACTCCTACAAAGAAAATAAACTTAAAAGTTATACCTCGTCCTTTCAATGATTACTACGGACCTACTATTTTTGATTACAAAAACGGTTTCTTTATAAGATACTTTATCAGAGATAAGAGAGATGGTAAGATAGTAGAAGTAGGTACTAGACAGTTTAAAGAAAAAAGAAGATTGAACTACGTTGAAGTTGGTAAGTTGGAATGGTTATTACAAGGGCCGGCAGAAAATAGAGTTATAAACGATATACCGTTCATTGGAGCGGCAGAAAGAAATAAAGAAAGAGTATTAGAATTAGATAAGGAGTTAAAAGGATTAAAGAACTTCATAAAAAACTACGGAAAGTTTGTTCGATAGAAAATAGTTCTTATATTAGATAAGAACACGGTTATATTAATAAATGTTTTATATAGTAGAGACAAAAGATCAGTTACGTAATCTCTTAGAATTAAGAAAGGAGTCAGCATATGTTGAAGTTATTCCTGGTAATTACAACTACCACCCTAATCTTACTAATACTCTCGCCGTTTATATACGACCTTTGGAGAGGGGTCAAGGTTATATTCTCCCTATTTCGCACCCCGACGGACTTGGAATAGAGAGAGATATAGTAGAAAAGGTTCTATCTAAATTTACCGAACTTTATGTATGGGACAAGAAAGAGTTTCTCTATCACTTTGTCTTACCTAATCTCACCGATATACAGCTCTTAGTAGCGTTGGAGAAGTATCAACGAATAGAATTACCAAATCCTCCTAAGACTTTTAGCTTTTACTACAATAAGTACTCCGGTCATCCGGAAGTAAATAAAATGATTCCGTTAACCAAGCTCTATGAAAGGTGTGATAATAACTTCGTTAGTTTAAGACCGTTTATGAACTTTGATAAAGACGAGTCATTTGACTTTTATAATAAGACTGCAGCTAAAGTATTCTTTCTACTAGAGCAGTCCGGGCTTAAAGTAACTTACCAATCCTTTATAAATTTATTTAAACCTAATAACCCAGATTACAATGTTTCTGAAAATATTACGTATACTTACTATAATCTCTATAATACTACTTCTCGGCCTACCAATGCCTTTAATAGTGTTAATTATGCTGCTATTCCTCACAAAGACGAATATAGACAAGCTATTTTACCCAAAAACGATAAATTCGTAGAGTTCGACTTTGATGGTTATCATTTACGGTTACTTTGTAATCAAATAGGTTACGAGTTAACTGAGGAGAGTGCTCATAAACAGCTTGCACGTTTATACTTCGGTAAAGACGAGATAACAGAACAAGAGTATAAACAAGCCAAGCAAATGAACTTTCAAGCTCTTTACGGTAATATACCAGAAGAAGTTAAGCATTTAGAAGTATTTAAAAAAATACAAGATTATATAGATAGACTTTGGACTGAATTTAACGGTATAGGTTATATTAGGTGTCCTATATCAGGTAGAAAGTATACGGAAGACTTAGAAGATATGAATCCACCTAAGTTGATGAACTATACTATGCAAAATTTGGAAACCTCAAATAATATTCTTATACTTAAAGATGTATTAAAATACTTAAAAGATAAAAAGACTACAATTGCACTCTATACCTACGATGCAATTTTATTTGACTATAATAAAGAAGACGGAGAACAACTACTTACAGAGCTAAAAGACATTATGAGCATGGATGGAAAATATCCTGTTCACTATAAGTTAAGTGATAATTTAGTTTTGTAAATAAAATTAATATTTATAAATGGAAACATTAAAAAGTTTAAGCACGTTTCATTACGATTTTGACGATTTCAGTTACAACACCGACATGAGTAATAAGCTCTTCTGTACATTTACTGCCAAAGAAGATCTTGACGAATTACTCGATAGTATTAAGAGCAATTACATTATCCTCTATGATAAAATTTTCGTTTTAGAATGCGAAGACCAGGATGAGTATATCTGTACCTATAATGTCGATTTTAATAACGTAGGAGATTTCTTAGAGAGTACTATCTTAGTACATAGAAAAAAACAAACTAATACGTTATATACTATTAATGCTCTCAATGAACTTATAAAAGAGCTAAATAACGGTTATTTAGATAAGAGATTTATGGTAGACTGGGACGACTATAGAAACTCAGTCTTACTTACTAAGGATCATAAACTTCAGGTCCTAAAAACGAAATTATTTGATATAGTTGAAATATAGAAAAATATTTCTTATATTGATTAATAAATAAGTTATAAACCTAAAATTAGTTATATAGATGGATTTAAATGCTATTAAGGCTAAACTTTCTGCAATGGAAGAGAAGTCTGGTAATAACAGAGAAAAGATAGACTACGAAAAAGTATTCTGGAGACCCCCGATGGGTAAGAGTAAAATAAGAATCGTTCCTTCAGCGTTCGATCCTACTATGCCTTTTAGTGAACTAAAGTTTCACTACAACGTAGGCAAATACCCGATGCTAGCTTTGTCAAACTTTGGTAAACAAGATCCTGTTGAAGAGTTTGTAGCAGAGTTGAAAAAAACTAACGATCGAGATAATTGGTCATTAGCTGGTAAATTAACTCCTCGTTCTCGTTTCTTTGCACCCGTAGTTGTACGGGATGAAGAAGATATGGGAGTCCGTGTATGGGGTTTTAGTCAAACTATCTTCAAAGCTTTGCTTTCTATGGCAGAAGATGAGGATATTGGGGACTATACAGACCCGGTAAACGGTTTTGATATGAACGTAGAAGTACGTCAAGGGAACCCTTACAACGAAACTTCTGTACGTATCGTACCAAAAATGACTCCGTTATCTGACAATAACGATTTAGTAGAGTCGTGGTTAAAAACTCAACCAAACCCTTCCGAAGTTTATACTCAGTATGATTATAACTTTATTAAGAAGCAATTGCTTGAGTACATAGAACCAGGTTCTTCAGAAGAAGGAAAAGAAGAAACAACTTCTACTCCAGCTGCTCCAACTCAATCAACGTTTACATTAGAAACTGCATCTGAAGGTAAAAAGTCTACTGTAGATAAGTACGACGATTTATTTGACGACCTAGACGATTAATATGGCTAAAAAAAGTACAGCAAGCAAAGCAAAGCAAGCCGTACAGAGTAATTTTAGCCTTGGAAAGTTTAAAGATAAGAAAGGACTGTCTTCTGCTTCTGTAAAATTTAAGGAGCAAGGATGGATACCTCTCTCAAATGCTTTCCAAGAGATTACTTCTGTACCCGGTATACCAACCGGACACATAACCCTACTACGAGGACATTCTGATACCGGAAAAACTACAGCGTTAATAGAAGCTGCAGTAAATGCACAGAAGATGAATATACTACCTGTGTTTATTATCACTGAGATGAAATGGTCTTGGGAACATGCTCGTGAAATGGGATTACAATTCGATGAGGTAACTGACGAAGCTACTGGAGAAATCGTTGACTATGATGGTTTCTTTATCTATTCGGATAGAGGTACATTAAATACTATAGAAGACGTAGCCGTCTTTATTAGTGACTTAATGAACGAGCAAGATAAAGGGAACCTACCTTACGATCTTTGCTTCTTCTGGGATAGTATAGGTTCGGTACCTTGTGAATTATCCGTACGTTCTAATAAGAATAATAATGAATGGAATGCCGGAGCTATGTCAACCCAATTCGGTAATAACCTAAATCAGAAAATACTCTTATCTAGAAAAGAAAGTTCTAAGTATACCAATACTTTAGTGGCAATCAATAAGGTCTGGACTATGAAACCGGAATCTATGATGGGTTCTCCCAAGCTACAGAATAAAGGCGGTATGTCAATGTGGTACGACTCTACTATGGTAGTAACTTTTGGTAATATAACCAATCCCGGTACCAGCAAAATACGAGCAGTAAAAAATGGTAAACAAGTAGAGTTTGCCAAACGTACTAACGTACAAGTAGAAAAAAACCATATCTCCGGAGTAACTACCAAAGGTCGAATCGTAATGACCCAGCATGGTTTTATACCGGACGAAAAAAGAGCTATTGATAAATATAAAGATCAATATAAAGAACACTGGCTGACTTTATTAGGTTCAGTTGATTTTGACTTAATAGAAGAAGGTGATCTTGAAGAGGATATGGGTATTTAATGGGAGATATCCAAGACTTATTAGATAAATTAGAGAAAAAACCTCCAAGAAAGAGAAATGACCATGTGCTCATTGTTGACTCGATGAACACATTTATCCGAAGCTTTTCAATGGTAAAAGCTATGAATCCAAAAGGCCATCACATCGGTGGCCTTATTGGTTTTATGAAGTCGTTAGGATTTCTAGTAAGGACAATTGAACCTACAAGAGTTATTTGCGTATTTGACGGCAAAGGCGGGTCTACTAACAGACGGAATATGGACCCGAACTATAAAGCCAATCGTGATAATTTAAAAGTAACCCATTGGGGTATGTATGACTCTAGAGAAGAAGAGAGAGCATCGATGGCTGCACAAATGGGAAGACTATTTGACTATTTAGAATGCCTACCAGTCGATTTAATCTCAATAGAAAAAGTAGAAGCAGATGATATTATTTCTTTCGTAGCACAAGGTCTTGCTGGTACTGGAAGAAAGGCAACTATTGTATCTTCTGATAAAGATTTTTTACAAATAGTTAAACCTGGTATAGAAGTTTACGCTCCTATAAAGAAACGTACGATTACATATGAGAATATATTAGATGAGATAAGCGTTCATCCTACTAACTACCTACTTACTAAGGCGTTACTTGGAGATAACTCTGATAATTTAAGAGGTATAAAAGGTTTAGGTATAAAAACCCTTATAAAAGAATACCCAGAATTAAAAACTTCTGACAAAATAGAGTTAAATTTTATATACAATCGAGCAGAGGAAAAATTAGATACTAAAAAAATATTCGCTCGAATGGTACATGACTGGAATCTTGTAGAGACAAATTACAATATAATGAATTTAGAAGATACACAGTTGGATGAGAACGAAAAAACTCATATCATGGATGTAATAAAAGGGGAGACCCCAGGACTAAATACAGGTACCTTTTTATACTATTTAGATAAAGATGCAATTGAGGGAGGAATAACTAAGAATACAGAATCGTGGCTTGAAATATTTCGACCTCTTACAATTTCACAATAAAAGTTATACATGGCAGCATTAGAAAAATTAACACATTACGGTAAGCCATTCCAAATAAAGGTTTTAGGCTCTCTACTAACCGATAAAAAGTTTATCCTAAATATAAGAGATATGATTAGGCCAGACTATTTTGATGCTGATTCTCATAAATGGGTTATAGAGACTATTATAAGTTATTTTGATAAGTATCATACAAATATTACTATGGAGGTACTTAAAGTAGAGTTAAAGAAGATTGAAAATGAAGTACTTAAAGTAGCTGTAAAAGAAGAATTAAGACATTCTTATGAAGCTTCACAAGCTGATACAGAATACGTACAAGAGGAGTTTACTAATTTTTGTAAAAATCAAGAGTTAAAATCTGCTTTACTGGAAAGCGCTGATCTTATGAAGTCTGGAGACTTCGAAAGTATTAGAGGGAAGATTGAGCATGCCTTAAGAGCTGGTATGGATAAGGATATAGGACATGAATACAATAAAGATTTGGAAAATAGATATAGAGAAGATTATCGGCCTACGATACCAACACCATGGCCGGCTATAAATAAAATGATACAAGGCGGATGGGGTCCTGGAGACCTATCAATCGTCTTTGGTAACCCAGGCGGCGGTAAGTCCTGGATGATGGTAGCTATAGCAGCTCATGCAGTAAAAATGGGCCATAATGTTATCTACTATACTTTAGAACTAGGAGAAGCTTATGTAGGTAAACGCTTTGATTGCTACTTCACAGGACACAGTATAGACGAGATTAATAACCATAGAGAGGAAGTACAAAGAGTACTTGAAGGATTAAAAGGTAATCTTATAGTTAAAGAGTACGCTCCTAAAACTGCTTCAGTTAGTACTATAAAAGCTCATATTCAAAAATGCGTTGATACTGATGTAAAGCCGGACTTAGTTATTATTGACTACGTTGACTACTTACGAGGTCCTGTTCGAAAAAATGGAGAACGTAAAGACGAAATAGATGATGTATTTATTGCAGCTAAAGGCTTGGCTAAAGAATATCAAATCCCAGTACTTACTCCTTCTCAGGTCAACCGTATGGGTGCTAAAGATTCTGTTATTGAAGGAGATAAAGCAGCTGGTTCATACGATAAAATGATGGTTGCTGATATTTGTATTTCTTTATCCCGTCAAAAAGAGGATAAAGTTACCGGTACTGGACGTTTTCATATTATGAAGAATCGATACGGCCAAGACGGTATGACTTATAATGTTAAAATGGATACTAATAATGGTCATATTGAAGTAGCTAATGAATATGACGGAGATGATATAATAAGTAACGAGCATCTAACTCCAACGGCAAAACAGATATCTCGTAAGTTTTTTGATTTAGAGACTTAATAACAAGTTAAGACTTCAACTGCTATTTATAAGAAAGGTAACATTAACCTAATTATCCTATAAATTACAATGAAGTCGTTTCTTAGTATATTCTCTTTAATATTATTATGCTCGTTTAATGTTTTAGCACAAACATCAGGCAATGGAGGAAGTACACCGTGGGTAGTACTTACTAACCAATACCAAACATCTCCGTTTAACGATACTACTAAAGTACCGGTTTATTATGATGGAACTAACTACAGTGGTAAAGTAACTTCGTTACAATTTAAAATTGATTACGATGGAGTTACTTTCGATAGTTTATTTTCTATTACAAGCAAACTATCAGGAGACTATACCTTATCTTATAATGAAAATAAAACTAATGATGAGGTACTAATTAGTATAGTATATACAGGAAGTTCAACGACTACAACCTTTCCCGATACATCTATCATAGTACTAAATTTTGACCACGTACCTGTCAAGTTACTTTACTCTAATGAACAGAATATAACAGCATTTACTTTTGCCGGATATACAGCAGCTGGTTCAAATGCTAATGGTACTGATATCTCTATAGGAACCCATTCTCACGGTGGAGCTGTTGATATACCGCATAGAAAATTTAGTGGGAATATACTAGAGTACGGTACTAGTAAAGGCCTTTCAGGGATGGAATACCAGTTATATAGAAACAACTCTTTAATTACTACTGTATTAGGTGGTAGCGCAACTACTACTAATAGTTCCGGATATTACGAAATGGTATATTATGAACACTATTACGGTGCTATAAATAATAGTTCAACTGATTTTGATTTTTTATTTAAATCTGAACCTATAGATAGTGATGGAGGCATTTCGACTGCTGATTCATATAAGCTATTACTAGCTGCAAATAATAAGTTACAGCTAAATGCATACCAAAGGCTGTCAGCAGACGTTAACCACTCTCATACATTTTCGATTGCTGACTCCTACGTACTGTATAGCTACAATGCAGGAGCCTATTCTAACTGGACCGGTTTCGGAGCCGGAGGTTATAGAGACGTAATGTTTATAAAACCTGAAGACGTAAAGTATTTAAATGATGATAGTACAACGACTACTTCGGTTGGTGTTGGACCATTAGGTTTTTCGCCTCAAGAAACTAATTGGACTTATGACCTAAATGCTTACAACGGTATAACTGATCTTACAGAGAATTTTTACGTAGTAGTAATGGGGGATGTAAATCTTACTTCATTAGGAGGCAATAGTATTTCACCTAAAATAGTTCCTTCCACTATCGGAAATACAAACAATATCAATACCTCTATCCTTGCCCAGTTACCAGATCAAAACGTTACTACTGGAGATGAATTTTTAGTTGATTTAACTTTGTTCACAGACGGAGTAGATGTTCATTCATTCGACTTTGAATTAAAATATGATCCAGAGGTACTAGATTTTATAGAAGCATCAACACCCTACCTACCTAACGCTTGGCAACTTTACTTTAATACTGATAGCTTAGGTTTTATATCCTACGGTGGTTTAGATGCAAGTACTGGGGACTATCCTATAAGAACTCAAGATGCAGAAACTATATTAGAATTTAAATTTAGAGCTAAACAAGTAACCGGAATCGGAGAAACACCTATAGAATTTGGAGATAACTACAATACCGGAGATAGAAGAGGTGATGACTTAAAAACTATCGTTTATAATGGCAAAGTCTACTTACATGTTATAAGCCCAGTCTTAGACCCAATAGACTATCCTGAAGGGTTTAAATTAGACCAAAACTACCCAAACCCATTTAACCCAGGAACTAAAATAGGATTTACAATAGTTAATCCTCAGATAGTTACTATTGATGTTTACACATTAGACGGCAGGTATGTAGATACAATCTTTAATAAATTAGTAGGTACTGGTTACCATGAAACTTATTTCGATGCTACTAATTTGCCTTCCGGAATTTATTTTTATAAATTAAACACTACTACTGGTAGTATAACCAAAAAAATGACGTTAATAAAATAAAAGCTATGAGCGAACAAGAACAACCACTAAACTCAGGTTTCAAGGACCTACTTAATGCTACAATGAGCCGCCGTTGGGCTATAACTTTAACAGTACTTATTACCTTTATGCTACTAGCATTAGGTATACTTCTTTCTATTAGAACTGAGGCAACCGTTTCCGGGGAGTGGAAAGAGTTACTATTATTAATGCTTGGTGCCTTAATTGGTTCGTACGGTAAAATAATAGATTATTGGTTCTCTGATACTGATAAAGATAAAATGCTTGTTCAAAAAATGGATGAAGAAGACGGAGTTTCACTTTCAGACACTATGTAAATTATGAAAAAATTAATTATAATTTTTATATTAATGCTTCCTTCGACCATTTTTGGTCAGGAAGTTAAGATTGTTGAAACTGATTTATTTACAATTGGATATTCCGAACAACTACAACAACCAGTTTGGGCTGAATATGTTGTAAAATGTCCTAACGGTACGGCTAGTAGATCTGGAATGGACTTCTATGAAGATAAAGAAATCTTTACTTCGGACGATGACGACTATAAAGGTAACGTATGGGATAAAGGGCATATGGCTCCTGCAGCAGCTTTTTCTTGCACCAGAGAGATGCTTAGAGAAACTTTTACTTTTCTTAATTCTGCCTTACAGCACCAAAGTCTTAATAGAGGAGTCTGGAACAGATTAGAAGCTTTTGAAAGAGACTTAGCTAACTTCTATGAGGTAAGCGTATACATAGCTGTAATCTTTGACGAAGATTCCGAAGTTTTAACTACTGGTGCAACCGTACCCTCTGGTTTTAGAAAAACTATATATTTTGATGATAATACAGTTGTGTTTGAATTTCCAAACGAACAAATATCCGGCAAACGTTGGATTGACTTCAAATTAGATAACTTTAACTAATAAAAAAATGAGCGAAGAAAAACAGGAAGGTTTCCTTTCACAAATTAAAACTCAAATTGTAGCCGGGGTTGGTATTGTACTAGCCGGACTAGGTACTGCTTTTGTAGACGAAATCAAATCCTTTGTAGGAATCGAAGACGAAGCAGCAATAGAAGCACCAGCTGTTAATGCTGAACAGAACGTTAACGTAGAAGGTCCAACTATTAACCTTACTATACCTCAAGCAGCTCCTATTCAAACTATAATAAAAGAAGTTAAAGCCGAGCCTGAGACTGTAAAAGTTGAAGAGCCTACTGCCACAGATAGATTACTAAGATACAAAAAGAAAAACTAATGAAATTACCAAATATACCTTACTACATCGAACACGGCCTGATTGCTTTAGGGATTACTGTTCTAGCCTTTTTAATTCCTAACTTTGCAATAGTATCTGCAGGGTTCTTTTTCTACCTTGGTAGAGAAATTAGAGACTTAGAAAAACTACATGACTGGGATATGGAAGGTTTTGATTGGCCTGGAATGTTGTGGCCAGTTTATGTTACTGTAGCTCTTTGGATTCTAACTTTTATATTTCTATAACATGAATAAATTTATACTTTTCTTTACAGGCGTTTTTCTTTTAGTTACTGGCTGTTCTTCTTCTGTATTAGTTGAAGATTTTCAAGCAGGATATGAAGAGCAAAAATCAATCTACGACATAGAGTATAATACCGGAGAAAGAACTCCTATTCAATTAGCTAATCTTTCAGTTACTAAAGAGATAATAGAGCAGTACCCAGAACTTGGAGACAAAAGAGTAGGTTTAGGATTAACTAACCGTATTCTTGAAAACTTTGAAGAGACTGGTTTCTTTAGATATACAGAAGAGAAAGAAGATATACTAAACCAAATGATAGATAAATGGGAACTATCAGATGCCGGTTTAGCTACTGATGGTACTGAAATTAATACAGGTACTTTAGTACTTCCTAAGTACTTTGTGTATGCCGAACTTTACGAATTCTCTGTATCAACAGAAGAAGTAGTAGACAAGTTTAATACTATAACCCGTAATACTACAAGAGTTGGCTTCCAAATTAGACTTGTAAGCGTAGAAAACGGAGAATACATTATAGCATCAGGCTTAGGAGAATCAACTCAAACCGGCTTAGGATTTTTATCTAGTCCAGAAATGAACTTTAATCAATCCACCGTAGGTATAAGTACTCAAAAGTCTCTTGAAACTGCTACTGTTACTCTTATACGCCGTGCTCAAAGGAGAGGCTGGCTGTAAGAGGAATGAAACGCCTCTTATTTATACTTACCTTATTACCGAGTTTCTGTTTTTCACAGACTACCCTTAAGTTTAACTATACTGAGGTTTGTAGTGAAGAGCAGAGACAGATGGTCGTAAATATAGATCCTAACTCCAATAGCTACTCTTTTTTCGGAGAAAATAAATCTTTTACATCTCAAGAAATAGCAGATGGTACACCATATGAATGGTTAAATACAGTTTATAAAAGATGGTCGGAGTATTACCCGTGTGCTGAGATTAGAAGTTTAGTCGCAGCTTCTACTAAAAGCTCTTCAGAAAGTTCTAAAGTAGATATAAATGCTCCGATAGTCGTAGTGCAATCAGATTTAGGGTACTTAAACTCTTTCTTTACAACTTCAGCCGGCTTCTCTAATACTAATTTACTAACAAACGAATCTGAGGGGTATACTTTTAACGGTTCTACCTCAAGAGTCTTTGGTATTGGTTACTATAGAGTTACTCCTTTTGCAAATAATATTAAAGGAATAACTAATACTAATGTTATTCTTTTTGAAAACGACTTTTTGGGGAGTTTATCAACAGGGTTAACTGTAAATAAAGGAGATTTATTTGCTTTTATTTTTAATGCATATATTTTTGGTAATTTAAACGGCTACGGATTCCAAGACAGCTCTGTACTTTTAGGACTTAGTTATCCATTTTTTAAAACAAGAAATATAGATCTAACCGGTCTCCTTTTAACTTCATATACCTACAGAGTTAAAGTATTTAAACTAGATTACTGGTTCGAGGATTACGTTTCTTTCTCACCATATATCAATTTGACATACCGCCTTACGCAGACGTTTGGACTTAACCTCTCCTACACTAGTACTTTAAGAACAGATATTTATAAGAAAGATCAGTACGGTATATTACTTGGAGGTAGAGTATTTTTCTAATGAAGCTTTTATTTTTTTTACAGGTATTTACTGTTTGGGTAGCACCGGCAGAAAATAGTACTCATATACAGAACTTAAGTAATACTTTAGTTCAAAGAACTACTGCTTTAGTCGTAGAAGAGTATTTACAAGACATTGACGATTTTAGATTAGTTCAAGATAGATTTGAAGCTGATATTATAGTAACTCCGTCTTTTATAGGATATAGAAGACCTAATACTGATATAAGCTTTTCAGTACTTCAAGTACAAGAAGAAGAAGTTTTTCTGACTATGAGGATAGAATTTTATTCTGTTAACTATTCTTTTTCTCAATCTTTAATTAGTCAGGCGTCTTTAGTTAGAAAGGCAGGTTCTAACTTTCTGGATATAGAAGACTCTCAAAACGATTTTGCTGAAAGTTCTGTCTTTAATTTAATAAAGAAAACGATTAATACTTGTTTCCAAGACTTCGATTCGTTAATCTTTTAGTATCTCGGTCAAATCAATTAAGTTATAAGTTATTCCTATTCCAACAAAAGGAGTTAGTCCCTGAGAAGTAAATCCATACCCACCATGTAATCCTAAGCTTACTCTACTTGGAACTTTTCTCAAAAAATCCTTACCAGTTAATTTATTACCTCCTATATAAGTAATCTTTACAAAATCAGTTAACGGTAATACGTCTATTTCATAACCAGCAGATAAAGGTTTTAATTTAGTTGTTACATTAAGATTTACTCTAAAGTTTTTTATATTAAAAGTTTCTTCGTATGGCTCATTATTAACGTAATCCCACTTAAAAGAACTTATTGCTTGCAGCTCAAAAGCACCACCATTAAATTTTACTACTTCATTTATTAGCAAATCGTAACTAT
>UEXM01000727.1_pt1 | contig 32629 bp, 33 predicted proteins | sample 1796661 | NCBI WGS metagenome assembly UEXM01 (sample SAMEA4772469, study PRJEB27181) | metagenome
GGGCCGAGAACAGGAAATAACGGTTCCGGTAACACTATATTGCAATAATTTGCCTTAAAATCCGGTATCTTCAGTCCGGCAATAACGATAAAGGAAGAGCGGACAGTTATGTCGCAGTGGGCAGCGTGGGGTCAGTATCAGCAGTGGAGCAAGCCGGTGCGCTGGTTAGTTGCCGTTTTGCTGGTGATCGCTTTGGCCTTTGTGCTGGCCCAGACCTTCTGGCTGTTGTGGTACGGACCCAACGAGCCGATCCCCTCCAACAGCAAGACCCGCCTGCAGGTCGCTTCCGCCGGGCAGACTGTGAGCCTGAGCCAATCCCAGGTGGACAGCTGGCAATTGTTCGGAAGCTTCGAGCAGGTAGCCCCCCAGTCTGACAAGCCCACTGACGCTCCGGAAACCCGCCTGCGTCTGGAACTACTTGGTGTGTTCCAGACCGCTGATACCGAAAAAGCGTCCGCCATCATTGCCGAAAAAGGCAAGGAAGGTGAGTTGTATCGTATCGGCGACAGTATCCCCGGTAATGCCAGCCTGGAAGAGGTGTACCCGGACCGGGTGATCCTGCGCCGGGCCGGACGCCTGGAAACCCTGCGCTGGTCGGACAGTTCCCTGGGTGGCGTCAATCAGGTGTCTCGGCAGCCAGCGGCTGAACGCGAGCCCCAGCAATCGCAGATTGCGGAAGGCAGCGAGCAAGACATGCAGCGTCAACGCAAGGCCATTATTGGCCAGTTGGGGTTGCAGCCGGTGGCCCAGGGGGATAATCAGGGCTATCAGTTGGGCAAGCGGGCTCCCAAGCAGTTGATCAGTCAGGTCGGCTTGCAAAGCAGTGATGTCATCCTCTCGGTCAACGGCCATTCGCTGGGGACGGAGGAAGGTGATATGGCTGCGTTGCGCTCATTCCAGGAAACCCGGCAGGCCAGTATCGTGGTGCAGCGGGGTGATCAGCAATTCACCGTGAATTATCCGCCATAGTGAGTGGTTTTATGATGTCCTTTTTCAAAGCCTCGGCACGTCGAACACTGATTGTGGTGCTGTTGTCGATAACGGCTTTTTCCGCCCATGCCCAGGTTGCGGCCAGTGAAGATGGCAAGAGCTGGACGGTGAATATCCGCAATGCGGATATCCAGGCGTTTATCAGCCAGATTGCCGACATGACCGGCAAGAACTTCGTGGTTGACCCCCGCGTTCGTGCCCGGGACGTTACCGTCGTGTCCACCAAGGCGTTGTCTGCCGCAGAGGTCTACGAGCTGTTCCTTTCCGTCTTACAGGTGCATGGCTACGCGGCGGTACCGTCCGGTGACATTATCAAGATCGTTCCCAACACCACTGCCAAGCAAAGCAACCTGCCGCTGGTAGGCAAGAATGAAGCTGGTGGCGAAGCGCTGGTGACACGAGTGATTCCGGTAGAAAACTCGCCGGTGGAAGAGCTGGTGCCGGTACTGCGCCCGCTGGTGCCCCAGTACGGTCATCTGGCAGCCGTGGGCTCGGCTAATGCCCTGATCATCAGTGATCACATGGACAATATCCGCCGTATGGAAGCGATCATTGCCAGCTTGGACAATGCCGAGTCTGAGGACGTGCAGGTGATCAAGCTGGAGCATGCCTTTGCCGGCGACATGGTGAAAATGCTGGAAAGCCTGACGCCGCAGACCGGTGGCCGTCGCGGCAAGACCAAGGACGGGGGTGTGACGGTGGTAGCGGATGAACGCACCAACCGGCTGATCATCAAGGGTGACCGGATTACCCGCCAGCGCATGGCCCAGATGATTGGCAACCTGGACACTCCTGCCAGTGCCACAGGCGGCGTGCAGGTGGTGCGCCTCAGTCACGGTGACGCGGAGGCGCTGGCCGAGTTGTTGAAGAATTTTGCCGAGGGCGCCAAGCCGGGTGCAGACGGCAAGGCCGCAGCGGCATCCATTACCGGTGACAAGGTCTCCATCCAGGCGGACAAATCCCTCAACGCCCTGGTGATCCGCGCAGAGCCGGCGATGATGAAGGAAATCATGTCGGTGATCAGCCAGTTGGATGTGCGCCGGGCACAGATTCTGATTGAAGCCGCCATTGTGGAAGTATCCGGTGATACCGGTAAGGCACTGGGCTTTCAGTATGTGGCCGGCAGTGACGAAAGCGGCGTCGGTGCCATCAACTTTGGTAATGCCGGCCTCACCATTAATTCCATCGTTCAGGCCCTGGCGACGGATGATCCATCAGGCCTGGCATTGGGTGACGGCATTACCATGGGCTTTGGGGAGCAGGACTCCAACGGGGATCTGAAGTGGGGGGCGCTGATCCAGGCACTGTCCACGTCCACCGACGTAAACCTGCTTTCCACCCCCAGCATTCTTACCCTGGATAACCAGGAAGCCTCCATCGTGGTGGGGGAGAACGTGCCCTTCATCACCGGCACCAGTACCAGTACCGGCTCCGGCGTGTCCAATCCGTTCCAGACCATCCAGCGTGAAGATGTGGGCCTGAGTCTAAAGGTGACTCCCCATGTGGCAGGGCTGTCTACCATCCGCCTGGAACTGGAGCAGGAAAATTCCCAGGTGAAGGATTCCGTCGGTGAAGCCGCGGACATCGTTACCACCACTCGCAAGCTGGAAAGTACGGTGCTGGCGGACGATGGTGAAACCATTGCCTTGGGCGGCCTGATTCGCGACAACATCACCAAGACAGTACGTAAAGTGCCAATCCTGGGTGACATTCCGCTACTGGGTATTCTGTTCCGCTCGACCAGTAACTCGCGAGAGAAAAGTAACCTGATGGTCTTTCTGCGGCCCACCATCCTGCCGGATAACGAACGGCTGCTGAGCATGACCCGGCAGAAATATATGGGTATTACTGCCTTGCAGTTCGAGCTGAATCGCAAGGGGGAGCTGGAGCAGGTAGTGCGCAATCCGCTGCCGGTAAGTCTTGAGCAGGTGTTCCAGGGCCGCAGTAACGTATCAGCGGAATACCGTGATGCCTATGAAGCCGGGCAAAACGATTCCGCGAAGAACGTTGAGGTTGAGGATGCTGACAGCGAGGAGGAATAATTCCCTCACCCGCTAACAAGCCATAAAAAACGCGCCTGTCATGGCGCGTTTTTTTTGTGGCTGTTTATCGACAGCCAGTCGTTTGCGCGACCGCCATGTTTCGGGGTGTCCCTGCCTAGTCGTCTTGCAGGCTGCGCAAGTTGGCCAGCACCCGCCGGCTACGTTCCAGTTTCTTGTTCAGCTCTTCATTGTCCGGGTACAGGGGGGCTACCTGCTTCCAGATCCGGTAGGCCTCGCGGTACTGGCCGCGGGCGTACAGGGCCTCGCCGGTATTCATCTCTTCAGCGAAGCGGCGTCGTGCCCATTGCTCCAGGCGTTCTCGATGGCCAGCCAGAACCGGATTGCCCTGATGCTGACTGAGGAAGTGGCGGGCGGCCAGCAAGGATTCCAGCTGACCATTTCGCTGGTAACGGGCCATCAGTTGTTCCGCTTCTGTGAGCAGGGCGCGATTGTGCCGGGCCCGGGCCCGCTGGCTGGCGTCATTGAGAATCTGTTGTGCTTTGGCCAGTTGCGCAGACGGAGGCTGATCCGGCGCCAGTCGGTGAGCTGCACTCAGCAGGTCGCGGGCCAGCAGCCATTGCTGGCGCTGGGCGAAATACTCCCCCAGCCGGGTCAGATCCTCAACCACCACAAAGCGCTCGTCCGCCAGTTGTTGTCGTTCCTGTTTGGCGCGGGGCAGGTGAAAACCGCTTAATTTGTCTGTCAGGCCGGTACTTTCCTGCAAGGCCAGAGCCTGGGCCTGGCGCCGTTCAGCCAGTAGTTGGTTGAACTGATATTCTTCCAGGCTGGTCAGGGCAGTAAGCAGTTCGTCCAGGGCAGAGGGGTCCACTACCTTGTCGCGATGGGCCTCAATCAGGGTATGGGCCTGTTGCCAACGTTGTTTACGGCTCATGGCCTCGGCTTCAAGAATCAGTCGCTGGCGGTACTGGTCGCTGGCCAGAATGATGCCCGGGTACTGCTCCTGCAGCAGGGCATGCTGGTCGTGATTCGGGTGCGTGTCTTCAATGATGGCCGCTGCGTCGGCGTAATTATCCTCCGCCAGGGCCTCGCTGACCCGCCGTTCCGGGTCGCCGAGGGTGGCGCAGCCGCCGAGCAGGGCTGCCATTACCAGGCCGGCGTTACGCACGTTGCGACTCCGTATTCAGTTTTGCCAGGAACTGGGCGATGCGCTGCTCCATCAGGGTTTCTGACAGGGCGTGTACGCCATCGATGCGGAACGTGCTCACCGGTTCGGCCTTGCCGCGGATGCGCATGGCGCCGTATTCGGTGGCGCGTACCCGTGACGCGATGTTGGGGTTGGCCAGCAGTGGCGAGGCGGCAATGATCTCATTGCCGCCGGCCATGTTGGACAGGCGCGAGGCCAGGTTGACGGTATCTCCGACCACGGTGTACTGCATGCGCTCCCGGGAGCCCAGGTTGCCGGCCAGCATGGCTCCGGAATTGATGCCGATACGGAATTCCACCGTAGTATGGCCCTGGGCACGACGCTGTTCGTTCAGTCGTTCTACCATTCGCTGGATCATGACCGCGCAGCACAGCCCATGGAACAGGTGCTCGTCATCCTTCTCGGGCACCCCGAAGACAATCATGGCGCAGTCGCCCATGTACTTGTCGATGGTGCCACGGTAGAAGGTGGTGGCGGTGGTGATGGCATCGAAATAGACATTGAGTATGTCGGCAATGGCATCCGGGGGCAGGGTCTCCGACAGCCGGGTGAAGCCGACAATATCGGCAAACACCACGGTCGCATGGACATCGCGGCCACCCAGCTGCACCTGGTCCAGGTCTGCCATCATGTTGTGTGCCACGGACGGGCTGACAAAACGCTTCAGTACCTGCTCCACCTGATCTTTTTCCAGCATGCCGTGGGCCATGGTGTTGTAGGCCTCGATGAGACCGCCGATTTCGTCATTGCGGCGATCCTGGATCCGGTAATTCAGATCGCCACGACGCATGGCGCTGGTGGCCGCCAGTAGATCGTGAATAGGACGGGCCAGCCGCCGGCTGATCAGGAAAGAGGCAATGATGGCGATCACGCTCATGATCAGCGTGGCATTGATCATGGTGCCCTGTACTGACTCCCGGGCGGCCATGATCGGACGGTCGGACAGGGAAATGGCGGTGTAACCGGCGACGGTATCGCTCACATCCACTGCAGCATAGTAAGTGGTGATGGGTTCGTCCTGCAGTTCCCATCGCTTGATCTGTTCCTGCAGCGGGTTGGCGGCCAGGGGTAAAATGCCGGCCTTGTCGACCAGGTTGCCACTGCGATCGAACAGAGCTGCGCCGCGCACGCTGTCGCTGCGGGTCAGGTTGTTGAGCTGGACCTTGAGCAGGAAGGTGTCATCGGCCAGCAGGGGTTCGCGGATGGTATTGGCCAGTTGCAGGGCAATCGCTTCACCGAAGGTGTCCGCCTGATCGCGCATGCGGTCGAGCTGATTGTTGAGCAGCAGGGAGCCGAGAATGGTCATGCCGCATAGAATCAGCAAGGAAATGGACAGGCCCAACTTCCAGGCCACCGGGAAGTATTCCGGCACATAGGGAGCCAGCCACTCGCCAATGCGGCTGGGCTTCGTGGGGCGGGCTTGTCCTTGCGGCTCGGTCACGATGCTTCCCTGTTTGAGTCGTAACGGTCACTTTGCACGCTTGTCAGCGGCGGGTCATGCTGTCAGATTCACAGGTCGATCCGGGCAATCTGGTGGGCCCGGAGTGATTCTGCGTCGGCTAGGACAGCCGAAACGGCGCAGAGTTCTTGTTGGTTTTGCACCTGCGCCGACATCACAACAATGAGCAGACGAATATGCTAACAATAGCACTTTCGTCGTGTCGGGTAAGTAGTTGTCTACGGAGACCGGCTGAATCGGAATCGGGAAGAGTAAGTATGGCATTTATGCGTGAGCGGCAGCTGGCCGCCAATGGTCTGGATTTTTTCGTGGCCGAGGCCGGGGAACCGGGAAACCCTCTGGTGTTGTGTCTGCATGGCTTTCCGGAATGTTGGGCCTCCTGGCGCTACCAGTTGCCGGTACTGGCCCAGTCCGGTTACCACGCGGTGGCGCCGGATCTGCGCGGTTATGGTTATACCGGTGGCCCGGCGGAGGTGGATGCCTACCGGCAAAGCGTGCTGGAGGAGGACGTGGTCGCCCTGATCAGGGCGCTCGGCCATGAGTCGGCCATCCTGATTGGACACGACTGGGGGTGTGCCCTGACTTGGCAGGTGGCGCGCCGCTATCCAGAAATGATTCGTGCGGTGGTGGGCATGTCGGTCCCCTATGGCGGGCCGGCCCCGGAGGCCCCCACCGTGTCCATGCAGCGGCTGTTCGAGGACCGCTTCTTCTACATGCTCTACTTCCAGCAGCCGCAATTGCCGGAGCAGGAGCTGGAAGCGGATGTACCCACCAGTCTGCGCAAGATCTTCCACAGCCTGTCAGCGGATGGCATCGCTGATTTCCGGGCACACCCGGATGACACTGGTTTCCTGCAATCCATGTCTACTCCTGACGAGCAGCCGCGCTGGATGCGTGAGGAGGATCTGGCCTATTACGTGGAACGTTTCCAGCACAGCGGCTTTACCGGGCCCATCAATTGGTATCGGGCCATGGATGCGTCCTGGGAAGAAAGTCGTGACGACGATAACTGGCAGCTTCCCATGCCCACGCTGTTTATCGGTGGCATGCAGGACCCGGTGATCGTGTTTGGCCAAAAGGCCCTGCAGCGGATGCCCGACTATATTCCGGATCTGCGCACGGTGATGCTGGACCAGTGTGGGCACTGGATCCAGATGGAGCAGGCCGCCGAGGTTAACCGTGAAATGATCGCATTCCTGGAGGAAGTGGATGGCAAAGGCTGAGCAACCCAGCAATTTTCACCGGGTGGCTGAATTTCACCGCGCCTTTTCCCTGCCGGTGGAATCCCAGCCGGTGGTGCCGGACGATGCGACCATCCGTTTGCGCCTGGCCCTGCTGCTGGAAGAGTTTCACGAACTGGCCGAGGCCACCTGCCAGCAGCCCGATGCGGATCAACAGGCCTTTCTGGATACCCTTGCGAAGGCCCGAGAGCAACTGGGTTCGCTCAAGGCCTTTCACGTGGACATGGTAGAGGTGGCCGATGCGCTGACCGATATCAATTATGTGACCTATGGTGCCGGACATACCTTTGGCATAGACCTGAATGCCACCTGCGAAGAAGTGCATCGCAGCAATATGAGCAAGCTGGGGGCTGACGGCAAGCCGGTGAAGGATGCACGCGGCAAGGTTCTCAAGGGGCCAGCCTACTCGCCGCCGGCTCTGGCTCCGGTGTTGGCCCGTCAGAGCGGTAGTGCCCCGGAATAATGAGGGGTGCCCGTTTTGCCCTGCCAGTGAGTGGGGGCGGCGAGTCGTTGTGGGCTTCACAAGGCGAACGGCTCAGCCTAGATCTGCAGAGCCATCCCACCCGGTAACCGGTCCGTGAGGATTTCAAACGCCCCGCCGTGGGCGCTGTGCAGTATCCGTTCTGGTTGTCCGCGTCGGGACAGGCTGACGGTGACGCTGGCCAGTTTGCTGTTCAGACAGATCTTGTTGCCGCCGGGCGGGTTGTAATAGGTTAGTGCGGCCACTCTGTCTGCCACCGTGGTCATGTTGATGCTTAAGCGAGCATCGCCGTTACCGGTCTGCAGGGCCCACTGGAAAGGACGGTAGTCCGCGTTGGCGCGCAGGGCACGGGACAGGCTGTTGAACAGCAGGGTTTGCCCGTCCAGTCGCAGCGCGGCAATGGACAGTTGCGGGCTATACAGTGGCCCCACTTTGACCTGCGCTGTGGCGCATTCGAGAAAGGCGTCCGGCGCATTGTCGAAGCCCACCACCTGGCCCCAGGCATAGCGGTCGGTATGCTGGCTGCCCCAGTTATGGTTTTCGCTGCCTGGCCATTGGTCCAGCACGATGGTTTCGCCGTTCAGGGTCAGGGTGCCGCTGAGGCGGATATGGGGACGGCTGACCAGGGACTTGGCCTTGGGCAGGGGGCGCTGGTAAAAACTCTCAGGCAGAAACAGCAGTGGAGCTTCCCCGTCATCGTAGTGCAGATCCCAGCTCAGTTGTTCGCTGTCCCGGCGCAGACGTCCCTGCAGTGCACCAGGCTGCAGGTGGCTATCGCCGGCGTCCACCTGCATCTGTGAGGTGCTGAAGTGGCAGCTTTCCAGGGGGAACTCTTCCTTGAATGCGTGGGTGCGTTGCCGGGCACCATCACTCCATACCGCCCACACTTCGCCCAGGGCAGGGCGCCGGTCCCGGGCGCGGAACAGGGTATAGCGAATCCAGATGGCCTGGGATTTATGGGGGTGGTTGGCGCGGACAAACCAGGATTCGTAGTGGCCACCTTTGGCGGGTGCTTGCAGGCCGTAGTAGGGAATCATGCGTGGCTCCTGGGTATGGCCGATTAGCGGGGCGAGCTGACGCTATGATCTTGCTGGTAAGCCTGTTGTTCGTCTACCAGGCGAAGGGCGGTGAATGGAAAGGCCAGCATGCTTTCCCGGTAGGCCACTTCCGCCTGGCCGATGGCCTGCTGGTTCCGGTAGACCGTCATCGGGCAGGTGATCAGGGAGGCAAGCAGGCCATTGCGACCATACTGCTTCTTGCCCTCCACGCGTAGCACGCCCTGTTCCGGGTGATTAAAGGTAAGCCAGTAATGGGGGCCGTTCAGGTGGATGGTCAGCTCCCCTTCGCAGGAATAGTCCTGCCCGTCCAGGCTGACAGTGCCGCGAAAGTAACGCGGGGCGCTGACGCTGAAGATGCGGGTGGTAAAGGCGCGAATCTGGAAGGCGAAGGGTTGCTGGCGGTCCTGGCTGTTCAGTTGCAGCCAACCGCTCATACGCTCCTTGAGTAACAGGCCCAAAGTCATGCGCATTCTCCTTGTGGTGGTGTGTGGGTGGAATCCATATCGTCGAGCAGCTCCCGGGCGAGGATGTCGGCGGCCCGGCTGGCCATGGCCATGATGGTGACCTGGGGATTGGCGCCGAGGCTGGTGGGCACGCTGGCGCCATCCATCACATACAGGCCCGGGCTACCGAATACCTGGTGATTGCTGTCGCAGACGCCCTGTCGGGCAGAGGCGGCAATGCGGGCGGTGCCCAGCGGGTGATAGGCGCTGATCAGGAAGTCAGTGGGTTTCAGTGGCGAGCCCAGAAAGCGTTCCAGCTCGGTGCGGTTGTGGATACGCACCATGCGGTTGAGACCGGGGATCAGTACCTGCTCGGCACCGGCATCCAGATACCAGCATGCCAGGGCATGGATGCCGCGTTTGAACAGGGCAAAGTCCTGTCGGTTCATATGGTAGCGGATCAGCGGCAGGCCCCGATGGGGCCCCCGGCGCACCCGCCCTTCGCTGGTATCGCGGATCATGAAGCCGAAATAGGCGGTGTGTGGATAGTCTTCGGTAAAGCGCACCCAATCCTGTCCGAACAGGGGGTTGAGAAGGCTGTGCCCGGCCAGCGGGATGGTGCCGCCTTCGAACATCAGGCCCTGTTCGTCCCAGTCCGATACCCCGTAGCCCTGGGGAATGCTGCGACCGTTAGCCAGATCCTGCTGCGGAAAAAGGGCATTGACCACCCCTGCCGGGTGCAGGGTCAGATGGCGACCCAGATGGCGATTGCGCACGCCCTGCTGTTGCAGGAACAGGGGGGTGAACAGGCTGCCCATGGCAACAATAGTGCGTTGGCTGGTCAGCTTCAGGGTCACCGTATTGCCGGCGGCATTGGTGCCGCGGGCGGTGACGCCGGTAATGCGGCTGCCGTGGCGATGCAGTCGTTCGGCCCGGAAGCCGCTGAACAGGAAGGCGCCCCGTTCCAGAGCCCGGGGGATGTAGCTCACGTTGGTGGATTGCTTGGCATCCGTGGGGCAGCCGAACTGGCACAGCCCCTGGCCGTCACAGCCCTGAGCATTGCGCATCAGCGGCTGGCGTTTCAGAAACCCGTTGGCGGCGGCGCCCTGGTCGATGATGTCGCCAATGGGGCCGACTGTCTCTGCCGTCGCCTGCTGCACACAGAGCATGCGCTCCACGCCCTCAAACCAGGGGGTCAGACTTTGTTCGGTGAAATCATGCAGTCCCTGTTCCCGCCAGCGGGCCAGTACCGATGGCGGGGTGCGCATACAGGTGCCGGAATTGATGGTGGTGGTGCCGCCCACATTGCACCCTACCGGCACCGGGATGATTGCGTTGCCGGTGGCCACGGTGGCCCCCCAGCTGCGGTAGAGCTTGGGGATCACCTCGGTGAGTTTGCCGTTGAAGTGGCTGCGGTCGTAGTACTCGCCTTCCTCGATGATCACCACGGCCAGGCCACGGCAGGCCAGTTCGTAGGCCGCTGCCGCCCCGCCGGCACCGCTGCCCAGGATCACCACATCCGCTTCCAGGGTCAGGTCTTCTTCGCAGTCTCGGGCGGCGGTGATCTGCTGTTGCCAGCGGAAGGTTTCGATCTGGGCGGGCAGTTGTACCGGTTCCCGGCAGCCAGCGGCCTGCGCCACCTGTTCATCCAGTACATAGGCGGCCTTGAAGGGCAGGGCCAGCAGGCGCAGCAGTTTGCCGGACACCGTAGTGGCGGCCAGCTTGTCGATAAAGCGTGCCTGGCGGGCCGCGCTGGCTCGATGAAAGGCCTGGCCCCGTACCAGTCGGTGGCGGTTTTCCAGCCATAGCAAGCCGGCTTTCAGGCTGCGTTGCAGGGCCGGATGGCCGGCCAGTTGCGCATCCATCTTGCCGAGCAGGGCATCGGTATCCGCTGCCGGTAGTGTTTCCCCGGCGGGAAAAAGCGCGCGGCACAGGGCGATGGCGGTGGGGTGGTGGCGAAGCGTTAGTTGTCCCATGGCTTCAGTGTAGTCAGCACGAGAATGCATGCTTGTCTTCACTGACAGCGACTGATTGTGGCTACGGGCAAAAACCTTGATGTCGATCAAGGCGAGGGAAAGGGCAAGGAGAGAGGATAGCAGCGGGATATGATCCCGCTGCGTATGCTTCCGGTTGATTCCGGAAACCCTTTGGCCCCGGTCTCCGGGGCCTTTCTTTATCTCTTGTCAGATTGCTGGCTGCCCCATCTGAAATCGACGGGGCAGCGGTTCGTGGGTTATTGCTCGGTCTCCTCTGCGGGTGGTTCCTCTTCTGCTTCACAGTCGGTGCCTACGACCACCGCATGGGCGGCTACGTAGAGCGGGTCCGCGTCGACCGCAATTGTGAAGTCCAGCATGCTGGTGGGTTCCAGTGGCTCCTGGGTATTGCCGAACAGCCCCGGGGCATTGGTAGGCAGTTCTTCTGCTCCCGCATAAACGTGCGCTTCCAGCAGGCCAAAGCCTTCGAACGTCTCATAGGTCAGGTGCAGGAAGCTGCCGTCATAGGTGTAGCTGACGGTGCCTACATGGGTGCCTTTGCTGAGATCATGCTGGCCAGCGCCGGCATACAGATCCACGCTGCCGTCATCGCCGGGCAGCACGGTGATCTGCCAGCCCCAGTTGCCGAAGCCCAGTTCCTCGAAGGTCTTGTCACCAACGCCATAGGCGGTTTCAGCGCCCGGGCATACCGGTGGTGGCGGCTCCTCATCCTCACAGTCAATCAGGTACTCGCTCCAGGTGGCCCAGTTGCCGCGCTCGATAATGCGATCGCCATCGGCCCAGGCGGTTTCCTCCTGCGTGGTGTCGCCGTCGGTCTTGCTGACAGCGGCATGGGCCGCCAGGGCAACCAGATCACCGCATTCGGCTGTCAGGTCATCCAGGGGGATCTTGAACTGGAAGGTATCGGTGTCCAGGTCCTCGGCGGTGTAGGGGAACTGCCCGGGAATCGGGTTGCCGTTATTGGTCTGCGGCATGTCATCCAGGGATTCTCCGACAAACAGGTGGACCTCGTTGAGGAGCCAGCCGCCAGTGGTTTCATAGGTGATGTAAAGGAAATGAGTATCGGTTTCCAGGCAGACGGTGCCCACATCAATGGTTTGTCCAGCAAACAAGGTTCGGCAGGGTTCGCTGGGGTCGATTTTGCTGGTGGCTAATCGTGCGTCGGCCGTCTGTCCGTTGCCGGAACTGCCGCCACCGCCACAACTTGCCAGTAGTGCGGAGAAGACAAATAGCCAAAGGGCTGTAAACAGGGATTTAGGGTAGGTAACCATGACCAGACTCCTTGCTGGGTCGCGGTTACTGGCTCAACTGCGTGACTGGGTCAGTAAACCGTTGGGATAGACATAGGGGATAAACAACCTTTTTGTGAGGTGCATCACAAAATGTAGCACCGTGAAAGGAGCGTGAGAGTCCGGCGGGTGGGTGAAATTTTTCCTCAGTTTTTTCTGTGAGCAGGCTGACTATTTTGTATGGCTTTTTCATTAGGGAAAAAGGCGTACATTTTGGCAGTGAACAAGTGGGTATAGCGCGGCTGTGCAGTGCACAGAGAAAAGCGGTCACCGACAGATGCCGGTGACCGGGGGGCTTACCAGTGGATGCCTTTGAAGAGACGCGAAAAGGCTGCCTGTTCGCGGCGGATCTTCTTCGGTGAGCTTTCCTTGTCGCCCAGGGCCGCGGAGGAATCCGAGAATAACTTGTAGCCGGTATTCATGATGGTCTCGGTAACCTTGGGGGTAAGGAAGTGCATCACCTGACCCATCACGCCAAGGTTGGTGGCGATGCGCTTGGGCTGGCGCACGATGGCATCGCAGATCATGTCTGCTGCCTGGGCAGGGCTGATGGTGGGCACATGATTATAGATCTTGGTGGGCGCGATCATCGGGGTGCGCACCAGCGGCATGTTGATGGTGGTAAAGCGAATGCCCTCATGGGCCAGTTCGCTGGAGGCGCAGCGGGTGAACGCATCCAGGGCGGCTTTCGACGCCACATAGGCTGAAAAGCGCGGCGCATTGGTGAGTACCCCGATGCTGGAAATGTTGATCACGTGGCCGCCACCACGCTCAATCATGCCTGGCATCAGCTGCATGATTAGTCTCAGTGCACCGAAGTAATTGAGTTGCATGGTGCGTTCGTAATCGTGGAAGCGTTCAAAGGAATGCACCACGGAGCGACGGATGGAGCGGCCGGCATTATTGACCAGCACATCCACATGACCGTGGTCGGCGATCACCTGCTGGATCAGATCATCCACGCTGCTCAGATCTGACACGTCGCAGCTGTAGGCCTGGGCGGTGCCGCCCAGCTGGTCGATTTCGTGCAGGGTCTCTTCCAGTTTTTCTGCTGTGCGGGCAATCACCAGCACGGTAGCGCCGGCGCGGGCCAGTTTCAGTGCGGTGGCCTTGCCGATGCCGGACGTGGCGCCGGTGACCATCACTACCTTGCCGTCCACGCGCTCGGGCAGAGTGGGCAGAGGCTGCAGTTCATCCTTGCGATCGCCGCGATCCGGGTCTAGATGATTCTCCCAGAAATCCCACAGTTGCTGGATATAGCCTTCCAGGTCCGGTACCTGGATGTTGCTGTCGGCGAGTGCCTCCCGGGCTCGACGGTTGTCGTATTCGGTGGGGAAGGTAAGAAACTGCAGCGCCGACGGGGGAATATCCAGGTTCTCCAGCACCGTGTTGACCACCAGCTTCGGGGTCATGGCACTGACGCCTTTCTTGACGAAGCCGGGGACCACATTGAACAGGCTGTTATCCAGTTTCACCGGCCAGCGCGGGGCTTGAGCGGCACCGGCAATAATGTCCATCAGCTCGCCCAGGTTGTAGCTACGATCGGCGGTGAGATGGAAACACTGGCCATCGTGGTCCGGCTGGTGGGCAATGTGGTCCAGGGAGTCAGCGACAAAGTCTACCGGCACCACGTTGAAGTGGCCGCCTTCCACACCGATCAACGGCATCCAGTTGGGAAGCACATCCTTGAGCTTCTGGATCAGTTTGAACATGTAGTAGGGGCCGTCGACCTTGTCCATTTCGCCGGTCTCGGAATGGCCGACCACCATGGAAGGCCGGTAGATGCGCCACGGCAATTTGCTCTCCTGACGCACCAGTGCCTCGGACTCGTGCTTGGTGAGCAGGTAAGGATCGTTAAGGCCCGTTGCTTCTTCGAACATGTCCTCGGTAAAGGTGCCGTTATAAAGCCCTGCGGCGGCAATGGAGGAGACATGGTGGAAACAGCCGGCCTGCAGTTTTTCCGCCAACTTCAGGGTTTGCCGGGTTCCTTCGATGTTGGTGTAGCGCTGGGTGTTTTCGTCAGCGGTCAGGTCATAGATGGCGGCCAGATGAAAGAAGTGATCCACCTGACCGGTCAGGTCATCCTGATCCCGCTTGCTGACACCCAGCAGTTTTTCGTTGATATCGCCCTGGATGGCCACCAGACGATCGGCATCCACACCCAGGCGACGGCGCAGAGCGTCCAGCTTGTATTCCGAGCCGGAGCGAACCAGGGCAAATACCCGGCTGTCCTCGCGCTTGAGCAGGCGACCAACCAGAAAACGACCAATAAAGCCGGTGGCACCGGTGACGAAGTAGTTCATTGCTTTCCCCTTTTGCTTCCCTGCTGCCCGCTGTAAGCGGGCAGTCTGTGTTGTAGCGCTAGTTGATGATGCGCCGTGAGATCGGTAAGAGCCAAATTTCTTGCCTTACAACTGTAAGGCGAATTCTCTTTCAGCTAACACTTGTTTGTCAAAGATTATTATGTAATCAGTATGTAGTTGCGCGATGAGCGGTATTCATGGGAATATTTAACTAACACTCGTTAGTGACAATGTTATGGCTGAAACCACACGACAGCGCCAGAAACGACAAACCCGGGAGCGCATTCTGGAAGCGGCCCGTACCCTGATGGCCGGCGGCCGGGGTCTGGATAGTCTGGGCCTGCGGGAAGTGGCCCGGGAGTCCGGGCTTGCCGCTACCTCGCTCTACAATCATTTTCCGGACATGGATGCTCTGGGGTTGGCATTGATCGACTCCTGCTGTTTCCGGCTGCGCTCGGCCATGGAATACGAGCGGCGCAGCATGATCGAAATCGGCCCGGCCCGGGCGGTGAAAGAGCTGGTAGGGCGCTTTGTGCGCTACCTGAACGACTATGAAAACGACTTCCGCCTGTTGGTGCAGCAGCGGCTGGGCAGCCATGACCGTTACCGGATGCGTATCCAGCGTGAACTGCAGCTACTGGTGGACGAGCTGGCCGAAGACGTGCGCCAGGCGGTGGCGTCCCAGGGGCGAGAACCGGTGCCGGCGGAGCAGGAAGCGGAAGCCGCCATTGCGATCATGTTCGGCGCTGGCATTTCCATGCTCGACAACACGGTAACCGCGCGCAGGGTGCTGGCGGACCATGCCTGCTTGCAGCTGGAAATGATGGCCCTGGGGGGGCGAATGATGGCTCAGGGCACGCGTCTTTAACTGCCTTCACCGGCTCTTTGAGGAGTGTAAAAAACAGGCAAATGTGACGTGATTCGTGGGTTTTTGACAAAAAATGCATAAAACTACTGACTCACATTCGCTTGATTGCCACAGGAGGTGGCGATGTCATTTGATCCCAGGGATCCCTACGACGCGGCAGCCCTGTATGACATGTGGCTCAATTGCAGCCGCTGTCCTGCCACCTTTGATTTCGAGCCCGGTGGTGACATCAATCTGGATTACTACCACCGCATCGGGCAGCAGGCGCGCCGCGACAAATGGGCGGTACTACCTGCCCGCAGCAAAGGGGATGAGCTGGTGTTCAATGTGCTCTGCCCGGCCTGTGCGCGGCGTCTTGGCGTGGCTGGCTGCGATGGCCGCATGGAGCTTGCGGCCCCGGTGATTGACCAGATCTGTCAGGCCATGCGTGAGGCTTCCGGCGAAGCGGCATGAGCGTTTCTGTCATCGTCGCCCTTTTCGTGTCTGGTTAGACTGGCGGGTAATTCACAGGAGTTACCCATGAACACCGATTCCCTATCCCTTTATCACGCTATGACTGAGCGCCGTTCCGTGCGCGGTTTTCTCGACAAGCCGGTACCTCAGTCAGAGCTGGAGGCGATTTTTTCGCTGGCCCAGCACGCCCCCTCCAACTGCAATATCCAGCCCTGGCAGGTGTGGGTGGCCAGTGGTGAAACCCGTAACGCTTTACGTGAGCGTTTGGTGGACAAGGTCAGCCGGGGCGTCCCCTTTGCGCCGGACTATGAAAGCCTGCCTCGCTTCCAGGGGGTCTATCGGGAGCGACAGGTGGATTGCGCCATGGCCCTCTACGGCAACATGGGCATCGCCCGGGAAGACCGGGAGGGTCGCCGCCGCGCGGAGCTGCGCAACTTCGAACTGTTCGATGCCCCCCATGTGGCCTTTGTCGGCATGGAGCGGGATTTCGGCGTTACCGTGGCACTGGACGTGGGCATGTACGTGCAGTCTCTGCTGCTGGCCATGACCGCTCATGGGGTGGGTGCCTGTGCCCAGGGCAGCATGCGCTACTATCCGGATGATGTGCGTGAGCTGCTGGGCATTCCGGACAGCACCGCCATCGTGCTGGGCATCAGTTTCGGCTACGAAAACGCTGATGTGGCGGCCAACCGCACCCGGGTGGGGCGAGTGCCGCTGGGCGACTCGGTACGCTTCTGCGGTGGGGCCTGAGCGGACAGCAGGAGCGGGTTTGTGGTACAATGATCGTTTTCCCAGCGCAATGGACCCCCATGATCATCGTCAAAGGCTCTTTCCCCGTGAAACAAGACCAGCAACCAGAGGCGCTGGAGCTGGTGCAGGCGTTGGCGAAATCCTCCCGGGGCGAACACGGCTGTCTGGCTTACGAGGTGTACCTGCAGGCGGATGAGCCGCGGGTGATCGTGGTCTGGCAGCAGTGGAGCGATCTGGATGCGCTGGAAATCCATTTTGGTTCCGAGCATGTGGATGCCTTTCTGGATGCGATCCCGGACATGATCGATGGCGATGTAACGTCCGCGCGCTTTGATGTAAGCAGCCTGGACGGTGAGCCTATTGTTGAAGAGGTGGCCGAGATCGCTCCGCTGGTGCTGGCGGACAATATTACCCTGCACTGAGCGTCGCGCCCCAGGTAACCTGCTGCATGCCTCATGCGTGCAGATGTCATTCCCGCCCCGCGCTTCCTGCGCTACCCTCTGGGTTCTGTTGCAGGAGCCTTCATGAAAACCCGTATTGATTCCGTCGAAGAGATTACTCGCAGTTTTGCCGGGCAGGGCTATATCTGTAGTGAACAGATTGCCCTGGCGATCTATCTTGCCGCGCAATTGCACAAACCGGTGCTGGTGGAAGGCCCGCCCGGGGTAGGCAAAACTGAACTGGCCAAAGCGGCGGCGGCGTTTCTTGAAGCGCCACTGATCCGCTTGCAGTGCTACGAAGGCCTGGACGAAAGCCGGGCCTTGTACGAGTGGAAGTATGGTAAGCAGCTGCTCTATACCCAGTTGTTGCGTGACAAACTGGGGGGCATGCTTGCTGATACGGACAGTCTGGAAGCCAGCATGGAACGGCTGGGGGATCTGGGCGAAGCCTTCTACAGCGATACCTTTCTGGAGCCGCGCCCCCTGTTGCATGCCCTGCGCAGTGACGAGCCGGCGGTGCTGCTCATTGATGAAATCGACAAGGCCGACCAGGAGTTCGAAGCCTTCCTGCTGGAACTACTGTCCGATTTCCAGATTTCCATCCCCGAACTGGGGACCGTGAAAGCCAAGCACCAGCCGCTGGTGCTGCTCACCAGTAACGACCAGCGGGAGCTGTCCGATGCGCTCAAGCGTCGTTGCCTGCATCTCTATATTCCCTACCCGGCGGCGGAACTGGAAGCGCAGATCGTCGCCACCCGGGTGCCGGATCTGGATGCGCGCCTGCGGGAACAGCTGGTGGCGTTTATCCAGCATCTGCGCGAACAGGACATGAAAAAACTGCCGGCCATTTCTGAAACCCTGGACTGGGCCCGGGCGCTGGTGCTGTTGCACGCGGACAGTCTGGAGCATGCCCAGGTGGCCGATACCCTCAATCTGGTGCTGAAGACCGAGCAGGATGTGACGTTGGCCCGGGAATTGTTGCCCGCCTGGCTGCGCAAGCTCGGTAAGCGCTAGGATTCAGGAACCGCTGATGCCAACTCGTCGCTTATCCGAATTTGTCCAGGCCCTGCGTGGGGCCGGGTTGCGGATTTCTCCGGATGAAGCCAGCCAGGCCATGGACGCGGCGGCCCTGGTGGGCTATGCCCGGCGGCAACGTTTTCACGATGCGCTGGCCGTTACCCTGGTCAAACAGCAACAGGACAGGCCCGCCTTTGAAGAAACCTTTGCCCGTTTTTTCGCGGCCGAGGATTCCGGTGTCGATCCGTCCGGGGACATGGAGCCGGCGATGCCGGCTCCCGCCGCCGATCCGGCTTCTGCACAGACCCCTGAGGAACAGCAGGCAGAAGCCCTGCTGGCCAGTACGCCGGAGCAGCTGCAGCAACGGATGGCGCAAGCCGCTGCCGAGATGGATTTCACGCAGATGGAAGTGATTACCCAGCAAGGCCTGTATTCCCGCCGTTTGTTGATGAACATGGGCATGGGGGCAGTGGATGACCGGGTGTTGCAACTGGATCAGGGCAACCCGAGTCAGCAGGCCCGGGCGGAGCAGTTGCGGCAGTGGCGAGCCCGGGTCCGTGAGCAGGCGGCTGGCCAGGTGCGGCGCCAGTTTCTGTTGCACGGTGTCGGCAAGGGCCGAGCCCTGCGTGAGCAGACTTTGCGGGCGGTACCATTTCGTGATCTGCGCGAGTTTCGTGACGTGCAGGCGCTGGTGCGCAAGATGGCTCGGCGACTGGCCAGCCTGCATCAGCGACGCATGAAAACCAGCCGGCGGGGAATGCTGGATGCCCGTCGTACCATGGTGGCGAGCATCCGCCATGATGGGGTGCCGGCGAAGCTGTTCTGGCGCCGTCGACCGCCCCGCAAGACGCGGGTGATGGTGATCTGTGATGTGTCCAGTTCGGTCAGCGATGCCGCCCGCTTTCTGCTGCAGTTTCTCTACGCCATGAACGACGTGTTGCCACGAGTGCGCAGCTTTGCTTTTGCGTCACGCTTTGACGAAATTACCGATGAATTTTCCCGTTATTCCCCCGAGGTGGCGGTGGGGCAGGTACTGGATCGTTTGTCGGGTAGTGGCACTGATTATGCGGAGATGTTCCGGGCCTTTCAGGCGCGTTGCGAAAGGGAGCTGGATGCTCACACCACGGTGATCATTCTCGGTGATGCGCGTAACAATTACCTGCCTGATGGTGCCGAAACGCTGCAGGCCATCCGCCGCCGGGTCAAACAGGTCTGGTGGCTGAACCCGGAATCCCGGGGGCGCTGGAACAGCGGTGATGCGGTGATGGATCGCTACTTGCCTCACTGCCGCCTGGCCCGCCAGTGTGCCACCCTCAATGATCTGGAGCGGGTGGTGGATAGTTTGTTGGGGGCGCTGGATTAAGACGCCGCGGACCAGTCCGCGCAAATCGCTTGTCCCGCACTTAACGCAGAGGACGCCAGGCGTTATCGCGAGCCCTTGCCCGGGTCGCGCAGTACCTGCTTCAGCGTCGCTAACAGGCGCGCCTTGTTGATGGGCTTGGCCAGGTGAGCCACCATGCCGGCATCGTGGCAGGCGTGGATCTTGTCCGGCACGGCGTGGGCGGTCAGGGCCACAATCGGAATCCAGGGCAGGCGGCCTTCCTGTTGCAGCTTGATAATCGAGCGTGAGGTTTCGAAACCATCCATGTCCGGCATTTCGCAGTCCATCAGAATCAGGTCAAACGACTGCTGGGTGGACATCAGCACGGCAATGGCCTCCATGCCACTTTCCGCTACTTCCGTTTCATAGCCCAGTTTCTGGCATAGCCCTTCGGCGACCATCAGGTTGATATGGTTGTCATCCACGATCAGCAGTCGGCCGCCGGAGAGGCTGGGCAAGTCGCTGTCCTCACTTTGTGGCAGGTAGCCAGTATCGTTATGGGTGCCGGGTAACGGCAGGCGGAACCAGAACCGTGAGCCTTCATTCTGCCGGCTGAAGACCCCGATTTCGCCGCCCATGATTTCCACCAGTTGTCGGCAAATGGCCAGCCCCAGCCCGGTGCCACCGTAGCGTCTGCTGGTGGAGCTGTCGCCTTGATGGAAATGATCAAACAGATGCTTGAGTTGCTCCGGGGCAATGCCGATACCGGAATCGGAGACTTCAAAGTAGACATAGTCCGGGTTGTTTTCATCCCGTTCAGCCATGACCGTGATAACACCGTTACTGGTGAATTTCACCGCATTGCCGATCAGGTTGACCAGAATCTGCCGCAGCCGCACCGGATCGCCCAGGCAGCGCTCACCCAGGTTGCGGTCAAGCTCGGTTTGCAGGGTATTGGAATGCACATGGGCCTTATGCTGAAACAGGGCCAGGGATTCGCTGACAAGATCTTCCAGGCTGAAGCTGGTCTGCTCAATGGGCATCTTGCCCGCTTCGATGCGCGAGTAATCGAGGATGTCGTTGATCAGGTTGAGCAGGCTGTTACCGGATTGCTCGATCACATTCAGATTGTGCTGCTGGTCGTCGTCCAGCGGCGTGCCCTTGAGCATATCCACGGTGCCGATGATGCCGTTCAGCGGGGTGCGAATCTCATGGCTCATTACCGCCAGGAATTCGCTGCGCGCACTCAATGCGCTGTTCAGTTCCCGGGTGCGTTCATCCACGCGTTGTTCCAGCACCTCGTTGGCTTCGCGCTGAATGCGGGCATTCTCGCTCTTCAATACCGTCATCCTGTGAGCCAGCGCGAAGGACAGCAGCACGGCTTCGGTGAAGGTGCCCAGCTGCATGGCATTTTCCAGTAGCCAGCCCCCTTCCATCAGCTGAAAGGTTTTCAGTACGTAAAGCACCGTGGCGGTGGCGACGGCGGTAAAGGCGAGCAGGAAATAACGTGCCGGGCTATAGCCCTTGAAGATCAGCCACAGGGACAGGGCGATGGCTACAAAAGGCCAGGGCATGACCACGGCGGTGGTGGCTTGAATGGAAAAATGAAAGTTCAGGAACGTCAGCGGCGTGGCGACCAGTAGAGCCATGGCGCTGAACAGCAACAGGCGGTGAATGCGCGGCGCCCGTTTCTTCAGCTCCAGAAACTGGCTGGCGAACAGCATGGAAAACGCCAGTGTCATCAGATTCAGCACCGGCAGGGAGTAATGGTTCCACAGGGTGGCGTCGGGCCATAGCCATTGGTAGCTCAGCCCTTCCCGGGTAAACAGGTTAAGGCCGAAGGTGCCGAGGTAAAGCACATAAAGCAGATAACTGGGATCGCGGATGGACAGGAAGATCAGCAGATTGAACAGGCACATGGCGACGATGGCGCCAAAATAGAGGCCGTAGAAAAGCGAAAACCGGTTGTCATGGGCGTTGAAGGCTGCCGGTGTCATCAGCGTGGCTGGCAGCTCGATCACGTTATTGCCCTGGGCGCGAAACAGCAGGTAATGCTCACTGTTCGTGGCCAGTGTCAGCGGTGTCACCAGGTGGTAGTGGGACAGTTCTCGGCTATGGAAGGGCACCCGGTCACCCATGCGGGTGTGCTTGATTTGGTTGCCGTCCTTGTCAAAGACGTAGATGTCCAGGTAATCCAGATGGGGGCGCCCCACACGCAAAAACCAGTAGGGCAACGCGCTGTTGTTTTCCACGGAGATGAGGAACCACTGAAACCCGTCGCGAAACCCCAGGGAAGGATATGGCGTGTCCAGTTGCTGCCCCTGGCCTGCGAGCAGGGCCTGTAATGCCAGGGTCGGGCTGAGGGCGTGATTTTGATCTGTCAGCCACTGCATGCCGGCCGCAGCGTCGTAGCTATCGCGGTCATCCGACAGAGTAAGAGCGTGGCTGTGCAAAGATAGAAAAAATGCGCAAATAAACGCGGCCAGTCGCCCTGCGAAGACGGTTCCCTTTGTCATTCCCGATCCTGTTATCGCTGTTATCTGGATGCGGCATGCTTTCGACACATTTTACAGAGTTTACCGGATTACCCGGAACTGTGCGTCGGACAGCGTCTCGAAACTAGTGATTACACGCAAAAGGAGAGATTCATGAAAGTGATGATGCGTAATGTTCTGGTGGCGTCTTGTTCCCTGATCGCTGCCTCGAGTGCTTTTGCGGCTGGCCCATACGTTGGTGGTAACTACAGCCAGATTCAGTATGACAACGAGGAAATAGACAGCGATACCCTGAAAATTGATGCGGCCACGATTCGTGCCGGTTTCGAGTTTACCGACTTCCTGGCACTGGAGGCGCGGGGTGGCATGGGTTTCGACAAGGACTCGCGAGGCATTGTCGATTTCGAGATGGATCACCTTTACGGCGGCTACGTGAAACTGGGTGCGCCGGTAGGTGAAACCCTGCGCCCCTATGTGATCGGTGGCTACAGCAAGGTCAAGGGTGAAGTCTCCGCCAGCGGTTCGGTGGCGGGGGTCAATTATGCCTTCAGTGACACAGAGACCTTCGAGGATGAATCCTGGGGTGCCGGGCTTGATTTCAACCTGACCGATACCCTGGGTGCCAATCTGGAATACATGCGTTATGTGGATACCGATGAGGAAGAAATTTCCGGGGTCAGCGTCGGGCTGCGTTCCGCATTTTAAGGCGGAGCCGGGCGCCGTCAGCGGTCCGGCGTCGCTTCCAATGCCCTTTCCAGGTTAGGCCGGAACGCGGTATTGACGCCCAGTTTCATCATCGTCCAGTAGTGGCCGCTGACCACTCGCTCAATCAGCAGGCTGCGTGAGGACGGCTGGAATTTCAGCATCTGATCCAGGGGCGTGCGTTTTACCTGGCGGAGGATGTCGGTGTGCAGTTCCGAGCGGCCAAAATCGTAGGGCTTGTCATCGAAGGCACGTAGCAGCAAGGCAATCCAGGTGGCATAGAACTGGCCGTTGACCTGGGTATCTTTTTTGCGAGCGCCCAGTTGCAGCAGCAGGGTATCCAGATGTTCCCATTGCTGGTTCAGCGCGCTACGGACGATGTTTCGCAGCAAGTCTGCATCCTGGGGAGGCAACCGTTTTACCGCACCGAAATCGTAAATCACGATGGTGCCATCCGGGCGAAAGGCAAAGTTGCCCGGGTGCGGATCACAATGGACTGCCCGTAACTGGAAAATCTGCTGGCCCAGGGCGTCGAAAAGGCGCTCGCCAAGCAGGTTGCGGGTAGCCTGATCACAGCCGGGATCGTCCTCTACCGGGTCCCGCGCAATGCCGGTGTCCTGGCTAAGGGTCAGTACCTTTTCGCTGGATAACTCATCGAACACCTGCGGGATCACCAGCCAGGGCTGGTCATGATGGAAATCCCGGAAGTGTTTCAGATTGCCCGCTTCCTGTCGGTAGTCCAGCTCTTCGTGGAGCTGGTTGCGGATTTCCCGGAACACCGCATCGAGGGCGGCTTCGTCAACCTTGAGCAGGCTGCCCAGGCGCAGGATGCGACGCAGATGTTTCATGTCGGAATCAATGGATTCCTTCACTGCCGGGTACTGAACCTTGACGACCACGTTGTCGCCATCATGGGTCGTGGCGCGGTGTACCTGGCCGATGGAGGCGGCGGCAAACGGCGTTTCCTCAAAATCGGCAAACAGCTGATCCAGGGTGCCGCCAAGCTCCCGTTCCAGTTGGCGGCGAATCACATGGAAGGGCATGGGTGCCGAGGCGTTCTGCAATACCTTGAGCTGATCGCTGATTTCCTTGGGCAGAATGTCCTGCATCTGCGAGGCGATCTGCCCCACCTTCATCACCGCGCCTTTCATCTCCCCGAGGGTGGCTGCCACCTCCCGACCGATGTGCTGAAGCAGTTTTTCCCGGTCTGCGGCCTTGGCAATGTCGGACTGGAACAGCCCTTTGACCTGATGGCCGGCGACGCGGGTGGCAATGGAGGTGGTCATGCCGGTCAGCCGGAACAGGCGGCCGGTGGCAGTGGTGGGGCGCTTGCGACGACGGTCGTCAGCCATGGAGTCCTCGGGTAACGCTGTGGGATAGTCATTCTCGGCACGTTGTGACCGAGTCAGCAGGTGCTATCAGACTCTAGCGCTTGTCCGGCAGGGTGTACATGGTGGGATGAAGCCATAAAGAGGAGGGTGAGGGGTGGTTTTTCGCTAAATAGCAGGCAAAAGAAAGGGGCCCAAATCAGGCCCCAAAGGAGAGTACAACAGAATCAGGGAAACAGAATCAGCTACGTTTTTCCCCGGCAGAAACCAGTTCGTTGAACAGTTTCTCGCCTTCTTCACGTGCGGAGGCTACGGCGCCCAGGCCGGCCAGCACGAATTCGTTGGTTTCTTCAGCTTTCTCGCCGCGCTCTTTCTTGCCGGCTTCTACCAGTTTCTCGTACAGGGCCTGACGCTTTTCCGGAGCGGTGTCCAGCAGCTGACGGGCAGCCAGCAGGGCGCCACGGCTGGCCAGCAGGGCCTTGGGCTTGCCTTCGGCGTCTTCACCAAAAGCTTCGGTGCCAGCTTCAACATACTTGTTCAGCAGCTCCTCAGAGCCTTCTTCAGCCTTCTCGTAAGCACCCAGGCCGGCCAGATAGAGTTTGTTGCCCAGTTCTTTGGCACGGTTTACCAGAGTTTCGCTTTGTTCGCGCAGATCTTTCAGCTCGCCCATGATCAATGATTCCTTTACGTTGTCCGGTGTAAAAAAGAATTTGTTGCAGCGGTTAAGTGCGCTGCGTGGGATAAAGAGTAAGGATTCAGAGGAGAGAGAGGGCGATTAACTGTCCAACAATTGGACATGGGCGGAGAGGGAAGGAAACTTCAGGATGTGATATCCATCAAAGTCAGTACGCCAAACTCCGCATGGTCGTGCTTTATTCTCATGCGTACACTGGCTAAAAAGACTGTACCGGCAAGAGAGAACATAATGATAGAAAAATTCATCGCCAAAGTGCCCTCGCGGATCTGGGCTGATGGTCGACCGGCTCGTGCTCGCCAGTGGGAAGCGGAATTCAACGTGGCCTCCTGGGTCCGTATTGCCGGGGCCGCAGGCAAGGTGCAGTTGGTAGTCCGTTACATGGACAGCAAGGCCGACCGGGCCGTGCTGGTGGATACTGCTGACGTTGGAGGAGAAGGTAGTGCCCTGTTGTCCGGGAGTATTCGCCTGAAGCTGACCGCGGATGTAGAGCAGGTACAGATTTCCCTGCGGCTCAGTGAGCCGGCCATGACCCATGTGGTGGAAGAGCTGTTCATGCAGCGTCGCGGCGCCGCACTGAAATCGTCCGACAAGCTGATTTCCAACTACTGATCAGACAGGAAGATGGATAAGTTGGCTGCCCCGGCCTGATTGCTGTGGCGGCCTTGTGGTGTGTTGGTTACGGCCAAAAAATAAACGCGTCAGCCCTGACGGCTGACGCGCTGCGGAAAATCCAGCCTGCCCTCCAGGTCGTCCTGTTCCGGGGGCGCCGTGCCGTCACGGTTCACCAGGGACTCCGGCAAGCTCTGAAAATCCAGACCGGTTAGCCGGTTCAGGTTTTCCAGTGCCGCTGTCGGGCGCAGTTTTCGTAATGTCAGAATCTTGCTCATGGCATGTTCTCTCTCGCTTGGGGTTAGCAAAGCGAGAACCGTGCCAGCATTGTGAAAATATTTTTATTGTTTTTGCTCAATGGGTTACGGTGACAATGTGGAAAAAGTCACGGTGAAATGGGCGGAGCCCGGCAGCAAGTGACAATTTTGGTAACCTTCCTTTCCTGTCAATCCAGAAAGAAATCCGGCAATAACTTGTCATCGTCCAGATCCGGGTCCACCCGATAGCCGCTGAGATCGCTGATGCCGGCATCGCGTAGTACCTCCTCATCAATAAAGAAGTGGCCGCTGGCGGCGTCCACCGGTTGGGTCAGGATGGTCCAGGCCGCATCGGCCATGATCGATGGCTGGCGGGCAGCCTTCACGGTGGGGGCGCCGCCCAGCTGATTCTGTACCGCAGCGGTATTGATGACGGTTTTCGGCCACAGGGCATTCACTGCCACCTTGCCGGCATATTCGTCGGCCATTCCCAGTACACACAGGCTCATGCCGTACTTGGCCATGGTGTAGGCCACGTGGCGACCAAACCAGTGGGGTGCCATATTCAATGGTGGGGCCAGGTTGAGGATGTGCGGGTTGGCGGCTTTCTTCAGATGGGGCAGGCACAGCTTGCTGGCCATGAAGGTGCCGCGACTGTTGATCTGATGCATCAGGTCGTAGGACTTCATGGTGGTAGCTTCGGTGCCGGTCAGGGAGATGGCACTGGCATTGTTGACCAGAATGTCGATGCCGCCAAAGGTGTCTACGGCCTGGTCCACGGCGGTCTGCAGCTGTTCCTCGAAGCGAATATCCCCCACGCAGGGCAGGGCGGTGCCTCCCGCCTCGCGGATTTCCTCGGCCGCCGTATAGATGGTGCCCGGTAGTTTGGGGTGGGGCTCAGTGGTTTTCGCAAACAGGACGATATTGGCGCCGTCCTGGGCAGCGCGCAAGGCAATCGCCTTGCCGATGCCACGGCTGGCGCCGGTGATAAACAGGGTTTTGCCTTTGAGGTTGGCGGTGGACATGTGACTCTCCCGGGGTTGGCGCTAACAAGTAAACGAGAGTTACTTGTCAGCGGCAGGGTGTAACGTTATGGTTGCTTTTTTCGGTCATTTGGGGCCATAGACGGCTTCAGCAGGAAACAGCCATGACAATACTAAAAATGGACCCTGCGGAGTACTCGGTCTCCGCCGAATACCTGGCCCTTTTTCTGGATGTGATGTCCAGACGGGGCATTGCCAATGAGGTATTGCTGTCCGGCACGGCCATTGAGCCTGGTTGCTGGCGGGATCCCAAGGCGCGGGTAACCGCCCAGGATTTTGAAAGGGTAGTGATGCGCGGTATCCAGCTGAGCGGTGAACCCTGGCTGGGCTGGGAGTTGGGCGCCGCCATGACGATTTCCTCCCACGGGTTTCTTGGTTATGCCGCCATGAGCAGCGCCACCCTCGGCGAGGCCATGGAGCTGGCGGTGAAATACTTCCGTACCCGCAGCACCTTGGTGCAGCTGGATATTTTCACCGATGGCGACATGGCGGTGATGCAGATCGATGAGTTGCTGGCGCTGGGTGGGTTGGCGCCGGTAATGATGGAGAGCCTGTTCGCCAGTTTTCACTTCATGGGCCAGAAACTGTTGCCGGACATGGAGATTATCGGCGAGCTGCGTTTCACCTACCCGGAACCGGAGTATTTTGCGCGCATGCGCCCGGTGATGCCGGTGCCGGTGTATTTCGATTGCGCCTACAATCAAATGCGCTTTCCGGTGGAGCGTCTGGACTATGAGCTGCAGTTTGCCGATCCGCGGCTGGCACGCATGGCAGCGGATCAGTGTGAACAGGAGATGGCCTCCATCAAGGCGCCGCCAGCCCTGCTTGGCCAGGTGCGGCGGATTATTCTGGGCGGTGGTGGACGCTTTCCCGGGGTGGAAGAGGTGGCCAGTGAGCTGCATATGTCCTCACGGACCCTCAAGCGCAAGCTGCAGCAACTGGGCACCAGTTATCAGGAGGTGCTGGACGGTTTGCGCAAGGGGCTGGCGGTGGAGTACCTGACCCAGACCGACAAGACCGTGGACGAGATCGCCATGAGTCTGGGCTATTCCGATGCCTCCAATTTTGCCCGGGCGTTCCGGCGCTGGACCCTGCGTAGCCCTTCGGATTATCGATAACAGACGCGACACGCTTCACGCAGGGCGTCGCGTGAAGCGTGTCGCATGTTGCTGTCCATCAAGGAGACACCATGGCCACACTGCATCCCCGTCTTGCTGCTGACACCCGTGCCCTGGGCGAAACCGACTTGTGCTGGCTGCGCTGGATGAATGACCGGCGCTTTGCCTGGTTGATCGTGGTCCCCAAGCGTGAGGGTCTGCGGGAGTGGCATCATCTGCCTCCTGCGGACCAGCTGGCGCTGCTGCAGCAGGTCAATGGCCTGGCGGCGGAGCTGGAGCGGGTGACCGGGGCGGACAAGATCAATATCGGCGCTCTGGGCAATATGGTGCCGCAATTGCACATCCATATCATTGCCCGCTTTGAGGGCGACCCCTGCTGGCCCGGTCCGGTCTGGGGGCAGGGCCAGCCCGAGCCCTGGGCAGAAGGGGAGGCGCCGGAGTGGCTGCAGGGGCTGACCATTGCGGAGGAGGTCTAGCTGATGGCGGGTCTGGTACCGGTGACCGTGCAATGTCCCCATTGCTGGGAGCCCATCGAGGTGCTGATTGATACGTCGGTGGCGGAGCAGGAATACGTGGAAGACTGTCAGGTGTGCTGCCAGCCGCTGCTGTTTACGGTGACAGTGCCGTTCGACAGTGAAGAGCCGCAGGTGGATGTGCGGCCGGAGAATGAATAGCTCGGCCCTGTGAGGTTGGCTCGGCATCGCTGGCGGCGCGATAGCCAGGATCATGCTGTCCCGAGCTGTTTCACGGCGCTGGTTATCGCGCTGTCTGCGACGCTCAGTGGAGTAGTGGGTATCAGGTGCCTTTGCGATCAATATGCCCCAGCTCCCGCTCCGGGCAGACCACATCCCGCACCCGTCGCTTCAACTCGGTAATGTCGGGAAAGCCGCCGTCGGTCTTGCGTTCCCAGACTGGCTGGCCATTGGCTTCGATGCTGAATACACCGCCGGTGCCTGGTTGCAGGGCCACTTCGCTCAGTTCGTCGCTGAAGGTGGTCAGCAATTCCTGCGCGTACCAGGCGCTGCGCAGCAGCCAGTTGCACTGGCTGCAGTAGTGAATGGCGACGCGGTTGCCTGGCATCAGGGCGTGTCGTTACCCGCCAGGAAGGCCAGCATTTCCGGATCCTTGAGCAGGCGGTTGATGGCGCCGCTGAGGATGTCGTTGACCATCTGTTGATTGCGGCTGGCCGAGGGGGTCAGTGGCAGGTCGTGAACTACGCTGCTTTTGTAGGTGCCGGTGTGGAGCACGTCGTCGCGGCTGGCTTCGGCGAGCAGAGTCAGTGTCAGGGTGACTTCATTGACCACTGAGCCTTCTTCCGGGACATAGTCCAGCTGTTCCAAGCGAACTTCCAGGCGAGTGGCATCGTCGCCGGGGTTGAAGGCATTGAAGCCCTGAGTCTGCAGCCCTTTGCGAATGGCATCTTCGACAGCGCTTTTCACATCATTGGCCGGGCGCACCAGGGCGGTGTTTTTATACACGCCGCCGCGGGTGCCGAAAGCTTCCTGGTCACGGGAATCCACCGCCAGAACCTGCACCGGCTGATTCTGTCCCACATTGGTGGCCTCCACATCGGCAACCGGTTTGACGTCAATCATCTGCGGGCTGAGGGCGCAGCCGGCAAAGGTGGCACTCAGGGCAAGAACTAACACAGCGCGTAACATGGGGACTCCTTGGTGACAGGTTGAGCCAACACCCTGCGAAACGGTATCGCGTGCAGCGTGTTGCCTGTTGCGGTTTTCAATAGGTCCGCTTGAGAGATTCTTCCGCCAGGGCGAACAGCGTTTCCTTGTAAGGGGACGCCGGCACCGCAGCGATAGCGTCCAGGGCCAGGCGAGTATGCTCGGCGGCCTTGTCCACCGTATATTGCAGACCACCGCTGGCCTGAACGGTTTCAATAATATGTTGCAGATGGTCCAGGCCGCCATTGCGGATGGCGTCCTTGATCAGCTTGGCCTGTTCCGGGCTGCCGTTGGCGATGGTGTAGATCAGCGGCAGGGTCGGTTTGCCTTCGGCCAGGTCGTCGCCCACATTCTTGCCCAGCTCACTGGCTTCGCCCTGATAGTCCAGCACATCGTCGATAAGCTGGAAGGCGATGCCCAGGTGGCGACCATAGGCCGCGAAGGCGTCCACGAAGTCGGTGTTCTCGTCGGCACCCAGAACGGCGCCGGTTTCCGCCGCCGATTCAAACATCTTGGCGGTCTTGTGATGGATCACCCGCATGTAGTTGTCTTCGCTGGTGTTGGGGTCGCGCACATTGATCAGCTGCAGCACCTCGCCCTCGGAGATGGTATTGGTGCTCTGGGAGAAAATATCCAGCAACCGCGAGTGCCTGAGGCCCACCATCAGCTGCAGGGCGCGGGAAATCAGGAAATCGCCCACCAGGACGCTGGCAGCATTGCCCCATACGGCGTTGACCGTGGGGCGCCCGCGACGCAGGTTGGACTCATCCACCACATCATCGTGGAGCAGGGTCGCGGTATGCAGGAACTCGATGATGGCGGCCACATCCACATGGCGCTCGCCATGATAGCCTGAGGCGCGGGCACAAAGGATGGACACCAGCGGGCGCAGGCGCTTGCCGCCGGACTGGACGATATAGTCCCCCACCTCGCGGATCAGCGGGACATTGGAATCCAGGTGGTGATTGATAAACTGGTTCACCGCCGCGAAGTCATCTTCGACGACAGCATAAATGGCCTTGAAATCCATGCACTTGTGTCCAGACAGAAGGTGGGCGCAACAGCGGGCAATGCTAGCAGTGGCTGGCAGCTAGTCAAGGAAAGCCCATTCCCCGTGAAGGCCGCGGCAGCGGGCAGAATCAGGGCTTGTTCAGGGGCGGCGTTTCACGTACACTTCGCGACCCAATTTCATCCTCTGCCTGGCCTGCAAGTGACGATGCTTCTGAACTGGAGTCGTCCGCCTGAGTGGAGTCGTGCTGGAGCACATGCATGTACGCAGTAATCAAAACCGGTGGCAAGCAGTATCGCGTTGAAGAAGGCGATGTTGTGCGCATCGAGAAAATTGAAGTGGCCACTGGCGAATCCGTGGATTTCGACCAGGTGCTGCTGGTTGCCAACGGCGATGACGTGAAAGTCGGTCAGCCGATGCTGGATGGCGCCAAGGTCACCGCTGAAGTGCTGGAGCAGGGTCGTCACAAGAAAATCAAGATTGTGAAGTTCCGTCGTCGCAAGCACTCCCGCAAGCAGCAAGGTCATCGCCAGTGGTACACGGCGGTGAAAATCACCGGGATCCAGGGCTGATCCTTAGACATTTGAAGAGAGGATTGAGACATGGCACATAAGAAAGCCGGTGGTAGTACTCGTAACGGTCGCGATTCGGAAAGTAAACGCCTTGGCGTAAAGCGCTTTGGCGGTCAACTGGTCAGCGCAGGCGAAATCATCGTTCGTCAGCGTGGCACCAAATTCCACGCTGGTGGTAACACCGGCATGGGCAAAGACCACACCATCTTTGCCAAGGAAACCGGTCGCGTTAAGTTTGAAACCAAGGGTCCGCTGAGCCGCAAGTTTGTGGTGATCGAGCCCGTGGCCTGATCCGCAAGGGTCAGAAAAAGCCCCGCGAGGCTCCTGCCCGCGGGGCTTTTTTGTGTCAGGCTGCTTGCAAGCGGCGTGGGCAATAGCACGCGAACAGATCCAGGACATTGTGGTGAGTGGCCCGTGTGCTGCCCTACAATGGCATCCATCCAGTAATAGAGTGTCCCCCAATGCAATTTGTCGATGAAGCCACCATTGAAGTTCACGCCGGTAAAGGCGGTGATGGCTGTCTGAGTTTCCGGCGCGAAAAATACGTGGAATTCGGCGGTCCGGATGGTGGCGACGGCGGCGCCGGTGGCAGTGTGCTGGTGCAGGCGGATACCAATCTGAATACTCTGGTGGATTACCGCTACGACCGCAATTTCAAAGCCCGTAACGGCGAGGGCGGCAAGGGGCGGCAGATGACCGGTAAATCCGCTGATGACGTGGTGTTGCTGGTGCCGGTGGGTACTACCATCGTCGATGTGGATACCGATGAGGTGCTGGCGGATCTGACCGATCCGGAGAAGCCGGTAATGATCGCCCTGGGCGGTCGCGGCGGGCTCGGTAATATTCATTTCAAGAGCAGCACCAACCAGGCCCCGCGCAAGATTACCAAGGGCAAGCCGGGTGAATCCCGTCGCCTGCGCCTGGAATTGAAAGTGCTGGCGGATGTGGGGCTGCTGGGCATGCCCAATGCCGGCAAGAGCACCCTGATCCGGGCAATTTCTGCCGCCAAACCCAAGGTGGCGGATTATCCGTTTACCACCCTGGTGCCCAATCTTGGCGTGGTGAAGGCGGATCGCCATCGCAGTTTTGTGGTTGCTGATATTCCCGGCCTGATCGAAGGGGCCGCAGAGGGTGCAGGTTTGGGGATTCGTTTCCTCAAGCATCTGGCGCGTACCCGCCTGTTGCTGCATGTGGTGGATCTGGCTCCCATGGATGGCAGCAGTCCGGCCGATCACATTGATGCCATCGCCGACGAGCTGGACCGCTTTTCTCCGGCACTGGCTGAGCAGGAGCGCTGGCTGGTGTTCAACAAGATTGATCTGTTGGCGGATGACGAAGCTCAGAAGCAGGCGGATGCCATTGTTGAGGAGTTGGGCTGGCAGGGGCCGGTGTTCCGCATTTCTGCTGCTGCGGGGGTGGGCTGCGAAGACCTGGTCTACGCCCTGATGAATGCTATTGAAGACCGTCGTCGGCTGGAGCAGGAAGATCCGGATTATGCCGCCGCGCAGCAGGATCTGCGGGCTCGTCTGGAAGAAGAGGCCCGCGAGAAGGTGCAGGAGCTGAAGGCGGATGCACGCCGGGCCCGCCAGAATGATGATGACGACGACGATGATGACCACGATGTGGAAGTGGTTTACGAACCCTGATCAAGCGTGACTAAGGAGTGGGCGTGGCGGACCGCCAGCGTTGGGTAATCAAGATAGGCAGTGCCCTGCTGACCAATGACGGCAAGGGGCTGGATTGTGCGTTGATGCAGTCCTGGGTGGACCGCATGGTGGCGCTGCGTGAGCAGGGCATCGAAGTGGT